>ENA-OREN01000649-OREN01000649.1-marine-metagenome-genome-assembly--contig:-NODE-649-length-47539-cov-4.351481_pt1 | contig 47539 bp, 46 predicted proteins | sample MGYA00248624_ERZ508555 | MGnify/ENA primary metagenome ERZ508555 (study PRJEB26222, sample SAMN06267773) | marine metagenome | isolation source: Saanich Inlet, British Columbia, Canada | place... | reverse complement strand
AGTTCCAGCACTAGTGTTCACAGAACCCCAAATTGTATCTGTTGGACTCTCGCCCGAAGAGGCAAAGGCTGCAGGACATCCGGTTATTGTTGGGAAATTTCCACTTGGAGCAAATGGCCGAGCATTAACTCAAGAGGCTGAGAAAACTGCTGGATTTGTACGAGTTTGTGCTCGAGAAGACGATCATCGAATACTCGGCATTCAAGGTGTTGGAACACATATCAGCGAACTGGTTGGTGAATGGACACTAGCGCTTGAGATGGGTGCATTACTCGAAGATATTGCAGCGACAATACATGCTCACCCTACCATGACTGAAATGACTCATGAAGCGGTTCTTGCAACTCTTGGTCATGCCATTCATTCATCTTGAAGGCTTTATGAAAAGGGCCCACGAGTAAGGAAAAGAAGCGTGAAGATTGATACGCACTCAGGGCCTTACTCGCAGGACTTAAAATCCCCGAGTAATGAATTGAGCCATCGAGCCTGTATAAACTTCAACCAATTGTATTCATGAACCGCACATAAGGCAGTCATCAGGTGAATCAAGAGAACAAGCAATTGCATCGAGACTTGAAACATCCTCAGCACGTTCTGCTAATCCACCAACAGTTTGGTCCTCAGCCTTCTTTGCTTCAACCGTAAATTGAATAGCATCAGCAGCAGCTTTTGTCCTTAGATAATACATTCCGGTCTTGAGCCCTTGCTTCCACCCGTAAAAGTGCATTGAAGTGACTTTTGCTGGATTTGCATCAACCATATGGATGTTGAGAGATTGGCTTTGATCGATATATGCTCCACGGTCAGCAGCCATATCCAAAACATGACGTTGCTTGATTTCCCAAGTGGTTTTGTACAATTCTTTGATGTGTTCTGGAATCCCTACAATGTGTTGTATTGAACCTTTGTGACGAAGAATTTCATCCTTCATCTCGAGGCCCCATAATTTCAATTCAATGAGGTCGCGGACTAGGTGCTTGTTCAATACAATAAATTCACCTGAAAGTGTTCGGCGAACATAGAGATTGGATGTGAACGCTTCGAAACATTCGTTGTTTCCAAGAATTTGTGAAGTAGAAGCAGTTGGCATTGGAGCAACAAGGAGAGAGTTACGCATTCCTTTCTCGACAATCTCTGCTTTCAGAGAGGTCCAATCCCATCGACCACTATGGTCATTCATTCCCCAAAGGTCGAATTGCAAATCGCCTTTACTTGCAGGTGACCCTTCAAAGGTAGAGTATGGCCCTTCAGCGATTGCTGCATCTTTTGAAGCAGTGCAAGCGGCGAAGTAAATTGTCTCAAATATTTCCTTGTTGAGTTTCCGTGCTTCAGGACTCTCGAAAGGCAACTTGAGAAGTGCGAAGGTGTCTGCAAGTCCTTGGACACCAAGACCGATTGGGCGGTGGCGCATGTTTGAGTTTCTAGCCTCAGGAACGGGATAGAAGTTCACATCGATGACTCGATTCAAGTTACCCGTTGCGTGGTAGGTGACATCATACAAGAGTTGATGATTGAAGGATTGGTTTTCTGTATCAACATATTTGTTTAGAGCAATCGAGGCAAGGTTACACACTGCAACCTCATCTTTTGCTGTGTATTCCATAATTTCAGTACAAAGGTTCGATGAACGAATTGTTCCAAGGTTCTTTTGATTGGATTTTTCATTCGCAGCATCTTTGTACAACATGTAAGGTGTTCCAGTTTCAATTTGAGATTCAACCAACTTATCCCAAACAACTCGTGCGGGGAGTGTTTCCCGAGCTAAACCTTGTGATTCATAGGATTCAAACAGTTCTTTGAAATCTGCACCATATGCATCTTGAAGGCCTGGACATTCATTGGGACAGAAGAAAGACCAATCTGCATTTTGTTCAACTCGCTCCATGAACAAATCTGGAGTCCATAGTGCATAGAACAAGTCACGTGCACGAAGTTCTTCCTTGCCGTGGTTCTTTCGCAAATCAAGGAAAGCAAGAATATCTGGGTGCCAAGGTTCTAGATAAATTGCAATAGAACCCTTACGTTTGCCGCCACCTTGGTCGACATAACGCGCAGTATCATTGAATACACGAAGCATGGGGACAATACCGTTGCTTTGGCCATTGGTACCTTTGATGTAGGAGCCTTTCGAGCGAATATGATGGATTGAGAGACCGATTCCACCTGCGGACTTGGAAATCAAAGCACATTGTTTGAGTGTATCATAAATTCCATCGAGGGAATCGTCTTGCATGGTTAGTAAGAAACATGAGGACATCTGCGGCGTTGGGGTTCCAGAATTGAATAAAGTAGGTGTTGCGTGGGTAAAGAAACCTTGGCTCATCAAATCATATGTTTCCAAAGCTTTACTGATATTATTATGGTGAATTCCAACTGCAACACGCATCAACATGTGTTGGGGTCGCTCAGCAATTTCACCATTTAATCGTAGTAAGTATGAACGTTCGAGGGTCTTGAAACCAAAATAATCGTAATTATGGTCGCGTGAATAATCTACATGGTTGTTCAAAACTTCTGCATTATCCATAATGATTGAAAATACTTCTTCAGAAATCAAAGGAGCATGCTTTCCAGATTCGGGGTCAATGTATTCTCGCAAATCAGTTATGACATCTGTGAATGTGGTTTTGGTTGAGCGATGAAGGTCATCGACACAAATTCGAGCTGCAAGACGGCTATAGTCGGGGTGCTGTGAGGCAAGTGAAGCAGCGGTTTCAGCAGCTAGTTGGTCTAGTTCACGAGTGGTAACACCATCATATAATCCTTCAATGGTTAACTTTGTGACATGACCTGGGTCAATCCAATGCGGATCAAGATCGTAGGTTAATGTCTTGAGTTTGTCATGTATTGCGTCAAATCGAACATCCTCTCTCTCGCCTTCTCGATTAACTACTTGCATTGTCATTTTTTTTCTCCCTCCATATTATTGTGTAATTGCGCAACATCTTCGTTTCATTGAGTACGGTTCAAAAGTCTTCGTCTACAGAGAACCTCTGTTGGACGCTTCCAAGAGTAGAATTGTCCATCACACCAGCCTTCTGATATTCAGCAACTCTCTTTTCAAAGAAGTTGGTTTTACCTTGCATTGAAATCATTTCCATCCAAGGGAATGGGTTGCTTGTATTGTATAGTTTAGTAGCGCCAAGAGCAACCAATAATCGGTCTGCTACGAATTCGATATATTGCTTCATCAAATCAGAGTTCATTCCAATCAAAGAAACCGGTAAAGCGTTGGTGACGAATTCGATTTCGATATCAACTGCTTCAGCAATGATGCTACGGATGGCGTTTTCACCTGCACCCCTCAACAATTTGTTGTGAAGTAAGCATGCAAAGTCGCAGTGTAAACCCTCATCACGTGAAATTAGTTCATTCGAAAAAGTCAAGCCCGGCATAAGGCCGCGCTTCTTCAACCAGAAAATAGCACAGAATGAACCTGAAAAGAAAATTCCTTCAATCGCTGCAAAGGCGACCAAGCGCTCAGCAAAAGAACCCTTCTTACGAGATAACCAACGCATTGCCCATTCACCTTTCTTCTTCACTGAAGGAACTGTTTCAAGAGCTTTAAACAGATGGTCTTTCTCTTTCTCATCAGAAATGTATGTGTCTATTAAGAGTGAATAAGTCTCAGCGTGAACATTTTCCATCATGATTTGGAAACCATAGAATGCACGTGCTTCTGGCCAGCAAACTTCATTTGAAAAATTCATGACTAGATTTTCATTGACAATTCCATCACTGGCTGCAAAGAATGCCAGAATATGTTTCAAGAAATGCTTCTCGTTATCATTCAAAGATTTCCAATCTTTCAAATCTTCAGCAAGGTCAATTTCTTCAGCAGTCCAGAACGAGGCTTGTTCCTGTTTGTACATTTCCCAAATGTCAGCGTGTTGTATTGGAAACAGTACGAATCTATCTAGATTTTCTTGAAGCATCGGTTCAATATGTTCCTGAGAAAGGTCCAATTCAAAGCCTTCAACATTTCCTGATTTGTTTCCGTGTTCAATGACCATGACTCGCCCCCCGTTTGTTTCACGCGCTGGATTTTATTTGCCCTCCGAGGTAGTGTATAATGTTCTCCCTTCTTGCACCATGCTCCAAGGTGTTTTTCCTAGAAATATGGCAGGGCTGAAAAGTGCCTCGGTGAGGCTTATGGGCAATATTCTCCCGCAGACTATAAAGGCCGATTTTATACTGTAAAAAAAACACTGACTTTAGGTTGGTTTCCACTCGAACCAATTTTGATATATCGCAAAGGAAAGATAAACCCTAAAACTCACCGGAACGAGGTCTAATCACCAGCGTTTTGCACCCAATTACCATAGCCATCTGAAGTTTCAATTTGCCAATGGATAAGTTGGGGAATCTCGTAGGGGTGAAGTTCTTCGATTCTCAACAATACCTTTTCTTTCTTGAGAGAACTGACTTTAATTTCAAGAGACCATTCTGAGGATGTTTCAATTCCTCCATTCCAATGGTACATTGATTCAATAGGCGAACGTTGAATGCATGCTGCACCGGCTTCAATGATCTGTTGAGAAAAAGAGCCTACTTCAAACTCTTTCCAATCGCCTGGAAGGGTGGTTTGTATGATGAAGAACTGTCCGCTCATGGACTATCGAGGGCGTGGTCGCCCATCAATTCTACGCTGATTTCACTCGACCTTACGGACGCCGACTGCGTTAGGTCCTTTTGGACCTTCGCCGACTTCGAATTCGACGGTATCGCCGTCTGTAATTTCGCCTTCTACTTCTGAGATGTGAACGAAGAGGTCGTTGCCACCTTCTCTTTCAATAAATCCGAATCCTTTTGTTTGGTTAAACCACTTGACTGTACCTTGTGCCACGACGCGTGGTTTTACTAGTGGTATATTATCTATGTGGGCAATTACCACTCTAGAATGACGGTTATTCAAGGACGCCATCTCTTCGAAAAGAGGCAATAGAGGCCGAATTATCATTGATATGCGAGGGTTTTGTTCTGAAACTAGAAAATATGCCGTGACATGATAATTCACTGGAATTCAACGTTCAGCACCATAATTTCAAAACATCCAAAAAACTGTTTCTTGATGATGATGATGATGTGAATGGAAATCATACGCGTAAACGCTGAACCAAAAATCCACCAGTTTTTTGCCGCTTAGCATCAAGAGACCGGCGGAAATTATTTGATAGGTTGAAGAATGGAACTATCATGGCTGCTGAATTGATTGTACCTGCAATTGAAAAACTAGGAGATTTCATGGATGCTGAAGAGAACAAATGGTGGATACGCCCACTTAAATTTTTGATATATGTCGGCGTATTCTCAATTATCCCCCTATATTTCTACTTCACTTAGATTCAAAGCCATATTACGATTGGTTCTTGAAAACTTCTTTCCTACTTAGTAACAATGTTACATCAACACAGTGGGCTCCATTGTACATGACGTCGTTGCCATGGGTAGCGTCTGTATCGACCCACTGAATCCCCTTTGTATCGGAAAATAAAATGCAAAGGGGTTTCGGAAAAACCCATAACATACATTGATTTTGCTTATACAAGCATTAATTCACACTTACAAACGGCTTCCAAATGAGTTGGGTGACATCTCCAGCGAATTTGGTTTCAGATTTCTTTTCCCATGAATCTGGCAAGTCAATCCCGTATTTACCAAAAACAGGTATCCCTGTCTCGAGTTCGATTGGAAAACGTGTAATTATTATTTCATCAATGACTTCTGCTTGAAGACACTCTCCATTGAGAACACCTCCTCCGAGGAGCCAAATATGTTCTCCTGATTTTATCTTCAAATCATGGATCAAGTCGACTGCACTATGGGTTTTTCGAGAAAGAATATGTCGTTCAAAATTGCTGAAAGGCTCTTCTTCAAATTGACTGATGACGTCCCATGTTCTCCTTCCAATGAGAACACAATCGATGGTTTCCATAAATTCACCCAGCCCATAGTCTTCATCTCCTTCAGGCCCAGGTAACCAATCAAGGCCATCATCTAAAGTGGCTATGAAACCGTCCTTGCTTGTTGCAATATGAAGAATGACTTTCCGTTCTTCGCCCATATAGGGTCCATGACGGATTTAGATATAATTCAAAGGGCCCCTTTGCACCAATGGGTAAGCAAAGGGTACCCATTCGACTGACGGGTGTACAAAGGGGGCCCCTTTGGTTAGAAAACAAAGGAGTGTCATTGTTGGCAATAAATGGAAAATAAATGAATTATCTTGAGTTCTTTATAAGGGGTCGCGTGATTAGATAGTCTCAGTGAGATAAGATGGCCACATTATACGATATTAGAGGAACACAAATTTATGCAGGACGAGGAAAGTACAGCCGACGCGCTCGTTCTATGATAGAGCAACGCACAGCCTACAAGCACAACGATGAAGGAAATCTTGTCGTCTACGTGCCAGAAAACCAACCTGCCCCACCTTCACGTCCTTCAACACTTGAAAAGGATGCACACACACTCAAGCGTGATGCTCAGAATCTAGGTCAACAGCTTGGCCTCGGTCTTGATGAAATAGAGGTGCGACGAGAAACTCCTGAAGGTGTACTCGTTGCCCACCTGAAGCAAATGACTCCTGCTCTAGTAGCTGGCCTTGACGGCGAACAGGCTGCTAAACTCATGCAATCTTTCACCCATTGGATGCTTCAACGCAACATCAATGTGTATGAACACGAAGAACTCGTGCGCAACCTGCATGAACTAATCAACGATATGCGTGTTCCCGCACAAGGTGCATCCTTGCTCAATCGTGATGACAGCCTAATACGAGAAGACGGGGTCAATGTCTATCCAGGCACTCCTACCTCAAACATCTACAACGAACTGTGGATTCACGCCTTCCTTCCACCCAACGACCATTGCTGCCGTCCCAGTGTAGCCATTGCAAATAATGACAATCATGTCAATGTCAATAATGACGGCCGTATTTGGTTTGACCCAGCATTACAGGCTGGCCCTGAGTTTGTCTGTGAAAACCTCCACCGTGCCAGTAATCTTGCTGCCTTCCGACAAGGACGCCACGGCATCGTCCGTGTGTTCTTGCCTTACAATCCGCGACGTAATTTCGTCGAGGATGAGTTTTCCAACCATGGACGTGATAACCACCCTTTCCATGAACGAGAGATATCCTCCGAAAACGAGCCTTGGAGTCACTGCCTCCAACGCTTCGTCGATGCTTGCGCCAACATCAAAAACACCGTGCGCACAGACCTTCGCCTCTTCATCCATCGAGGAAGTGAAACCCCACAGGAAGTGAATCTATGAACGTGAAATATATTGCAAAAAACCCCAGCCCCGTAGCCCAGACCATCACCCTTCGCCAAGGCTTACCCTTGGACGGCGGACGCCTGCTCAGTGCAGAATCCATTACCGTACAGGTGCCACCGATGAGTGTGCGTGAAATTTTCTTTGACGAAAATGGAAAGCCTATTGCCGATGGTTGTGTTCAAGATTTGACCGTGAATGTTGTTAACGAAGATGGAACTCCCATCGACCCACACAGCACCCGTCGTGAGCGAACCGAAATCCGTGATGTCACCGGTAATAACCCTCATTTGTTTGTTGAACAGACCCGTCGCGTCTATCCCAATTTACTTGTGAGTGATGACCGCTGCCTTGGAGGCGCTCAACTCATCGCTCAGTTCTCTCATCTTCGTAGTGCTCGTGACAATACTACCGCTGTATATTCTCCAGCAGCCCTCAATATGACTTTTGAATCTCGTACAGACAGTCTGTATCATGCCGCATCACAAGGTCTTGTCACCATTGAAGGAATCGAAGGAAACGGTTTTGATTCCAGCAATGCCATACACATGAATATCAATAATCCAGGCTCAAATGTGGTTCGGGTAGTCGTGCCTCAAGGAACTATGATCGAACAACAATCTTGGAATGGTAATCAAAACTTGGTCGTCAAGGAAGATGTGTGGATTGACATTCAACCTGGGCAAACCGGCACCTTCCCACTGCCTGCCTTCTGTGCTAACGCCAGCGCTGGTCCACCAAATGGTGACCCAATGAATTTGACTCCCTTTGTATTCCATGACATGGGTGAGTCATTCCGTGACCAACAGTCAATGTGGCGTACCACCGACAGTCGTCGTAATGTTCGAATGCGTTGAAATCTTAAATATCAACCAACTCACATTTCTGATTCTGGAAGATTCCAAAAACGGAGATTGTGGCTTTTGAATACCTATAACTAAACCTACAAAAAAGAATTTATTGTCGGGATTGATATTAAGTAAGGGTCGCTTTTTTAAAAATTATGGGAGGTGGAGAAGGTAGCAAATTGGCTATCAATAAAATGCTTATCTTCCAGATAATAGGAATCATAGCACTGTTATCGATTCCCTCTCTACTCTATACCGGTTCATACATCATATCGGAAGCACCTGCACCAAAAGAAGGAATGGAACAAGCACCAAGTTCTGAAGAGAGACTAAGTGAAGGACTGCTGTTCATCGTTTTGGATGGTGGAAGGAAAGATATGATGAGAGATTCCAACTTTATGCCGAATCTAAACTCAATGGTAGGAGAAAATGGAACATTCATCGATGTTTTAAGCGGTCCACTTACAATGACTGCATCCTGTGTTAAGGAGATGGCTACTGGAATCCCTTCAAGACCAAAAGAAGGATTGAGTAATTTTCATCCTGAACATCCCGGTACACCTGATGGATGGACTCTGGCGAGTTCATATGATGGAGATGAAGATGGAATTGCTGATAATGAATTTGCAATTGTTGGTGATTATGTATGGGGTGACTTGTATGCTGATAATGATGAAATAAATTTCATGAAACATCGACATGGACATTCAGATTATATGAAAGGGGATATTGAATCTTTTAAAACCTTAAACAGCTGGTTCGATGGTGAAATACCAGAGAGTAATACCAAAGAGGATGTTACTTTTGAAAGATTACCGAACGTAATTGTTGCGCATTTATCAGGATTAGATAGTACCGGGCATCGCTATGGTACAACGGATTCACCCGAATATGAAGAAAAACTGAGGTGGTTAGACGAAAAACTCACCGAAGTATTTGCCAAAGTCCCTGAGAATTGGACTGTAGTTCTAACTGCTGACCACGGCCTCACCGATAGTGGACAACATGGGTCAGCAGATGCGATTATTCGAGAGGTTGGGGCTTGGGCTTGGGGTCCTAATATCAAAAAAGCACACACTGTTGAGCAGATTGATCAAAGAGACCTTTCAACATTACCCTCTCTGTTACTATCACTACCTTTACCTCATGCGACCCATGGCAAATTTCCATTGGATGCTCTGGATATCTCAGATGAGAAAAAGCAAGAACTGAACCAGTGGAATTGGAATGCTACAGTCATGCGAAACCAATGGATGGAAGACAATGGGCATAACTATGTCGAAGGACTTTCGAGTGAAGTCATCGAATGGGAAAAGATTTCACCAGAAAAAATGGGGCTTCGAACCGCAGATTTAATATTATCAGGGTTGTTTTTCTCAATGATATGTATTGGAATAATGTACGTTCTGCGTAAACATGGATTCAGTCTTGGTCAGACTTTAGGTAGTGGCGTAGTTTTGATTGCTATTTCCGCTATTTCCTCATACCTAGGGTTTCATCAAACTACACTTCATGAGATGTTCTACTATCCACTCGGATTTATTACTCCTTACCTTGTAATGGGATTCTCTCTCTCCCTTCTGGTAAATAAAAATGAAAAGCGAAATAAGGCTCTCACATATGGATTACTTGCTTCGATTGTATTCATGTTAACTTTTATCGAAAGTAAATTCTCAGCACTAGGTCTTATGCTATTGGTCATGTTGTTACTACCAATTTTCACGAAAGTGGAACAAGAGAAACGAACTTCAAGATTGTTAAAATCGTTTTATGTTCTTGTCATGATTCCTGCAATCTTTTTAATTCATTCAAGGGGAATCGGCTTTTCACTTCCTCGGATGATGATTTACTTCACATTCCAGGTTTCTTTGATATCAATATTATTCAGTAGTACATTGATTCTGATAGCAACTTACATATTTGTTTCACGAAATGATACAATAAATAAATTATCACATCGTGTAGCGATAATAATTGGTTTTACCTCAGTTCCAATCCTCATGATACTAGAAAATAACATGGTCGATTGGATTCTACTAATCGGCATATTAGGTACCATAATTTATGGATTATACTTGAATTATAAGAAACCGGAACATACCTATGACCTGATCCCCCTAGCAATATTCTTCTGGTTGGCAATGAGTTGGGGTGGTTGGGCTTTAGCAGCATCTATGATTATGTATGCAAGTGTTGAATCATTCCTAAAGAAAGAATGGAAGGTATTGACCGAAAAATGTGATTCATTGCATCGCGAGTTTGGAAGAATCACCGTCATTACTTTACTACCAATTGTTACGTGGTTCACTTGGTGGGCTGCATTAGGCCAAATCGATGGATTGGGTCATCCAAGAGATGTTGACCCAGGAAATTTATTTCTCAATGGTGGATATATTGGCGATAGGTTCTCTCCAAGTAATGCTTGGGTTGGATTTATGGGCGGTGGACCAACTGCTGCAGTATCTTTACTTTGGTGGAGTCTTTTCCACAAAAATAATTGGCCAGTCCATTATGTGGCATTGCTTTTAGTATTGAGAATTAGTTTGATTAGTTTACAACTCTCCTTATCACCCAATCTGCCAAGGTTCGTTTTCAAGGGGTCTTGGGACATCATCTTTGCATTAGGAATAATTGGATTGATGAGTCATGTATTGATTTCCTCATATCTGGGACAAAGAAATGCCGATAAAGTTGAAGTTTCTTGATTATTCAGATTCAAGTGATTCTTTAGAATCGTTCTCAACAATTTTTGGTCCAGCAATAACATAGAACATTAATAAGATTCCAGAAACGCCAAACAACAAAAATTGAGGTTTTGTATTAATCAGGTCCTCTGCTACCTCAGTAGAGTGAATTATTGAGAGAATAGTTGCTGTTACAATACAAAGAAGTTGTAAACCTGAAAGTTTCATTGGAATGCCTTTCTTTGTCTTGGATAGTTTCCTATCTGAAATCATTAAAGCACCTGAAATAAACATAACTGGCAGAATTAAAAAATCAAAATATGGCTTCTCATGTGGCAGGCCCCCAGATTCCAAACAGAATATGCAATTTGTCGTAACATCTGGACCAAAGCCCGATGAAGGTTGAAGCCAAATCAATGCAGCAACAGTAATCAAAATCATTGCATTACCCGGAGATGCTAGGCCATTAAAATAATTTTTATCCGAACCATCTTCATGTTGAAAACGAGCCAATCGAAGCATCCCGGTGACAATAACCCAGCATCCAGAAATGCCCAAGGAGACCGACCATATCGGAGACGCTTCACCCCAACGCCCAAACATCACAAACATCAGTAATGCCGGGGCTACACAGAAAGAAATACAATCAGACATCACATCTAATGTACCTCCAAGCAGTTTTCTCTTTGAATATTTTCTAGCGATTGGGCCATCGATAATATCTCCGATTACTGAAAGTAAAATACATCCCATCGCCAACCAAATATAATTTGATTTTACCCCTTCGTCAAAATATGGGTTTTGAAGTGTTTCAACTGCGAGAATAATGAACATGATAGCAGCAGCACCTAAAAGGCCATTAGCCAATGTTATGAAGTCAGCAATACCCATCATTCTAAAAGTCGTTTTCATAAGTTCACCCAGTGACAAAAATCTGTGACTTCTGTTCTATAATATGTGTGAAACCCTCAATACTCAAGAAGGTTTAGTATGACTTCTTTAAAATATTTAGTTTGTAGAGTGATTGTATAACTCCAAGAGCTTCTTTAATTCAACCTACCAGATCTGCCGGAGTAGTATTTTTCCGTAATATTGCGTAAATACAGTATTTTTACTGGAAAAAGGCCAAAAAATATCTTATGATGCAAGAAAGCGAACATTCAAGAGGGAGTACGGTATTTGCTCAATACATGGACGACCATAGAATGAAGAATATCCAGCCGACGACCATAGATAGCCTCAGAACTGCATATATTCGAGTTGTTAAGAGACGAAGTGTTCACCGCGATTTCTTACGTGTTTCAAAAGAAATGGAAGAACGAATGGCTGAATCTCGCCCCTCGACAATGTTCTTTTACGGATTGTAATTTGATTCAAAGCCTCCCTTGCAACACCCACGACTGAGATGCCTGTCGCTTGGGTAGCGTATGAAATGACCCACTGCTAACCCTTCGATTTATCCATAACTAAGCAATGGGTATTCGGATACACCCTCTGAAACTATCCGAAAACGATTATGCGGGGGAATGGTTTAATTCCGCGCAGGTCCAGGAGTGGTCATGCGAAATGACCAAATTTTTGTATTGCTGCTTGTTGTTTTATTGCCCATGTCCGGATGTTTTGATGGGGGCGGTGTTGGAGAAGCAGAGGGGGCCCAAGATTCTGGCGAGATTTCAGAAACAACAGTTGTGAATAATTATTACAATAATTCTACAACGAGTTCAAATTCCCAAGAAAGAATCTGGTATACATCTGGTGGCACATACCACTTGCAATGGAATGATGCAAATGCTGACTCAAGTGGCCGATATTGCAGTGATTTGAGAGAGCAATATTCTTCAACTGATGGTTCCTTGATAGGCACATATTGTGAAGAATATTCTTACTACACAGATTTTATGTCTGAGGGAAATCTCTCAGAATGCACTTCTCGCGGAGGTACAGCGACTGATTATAAAACATATATGAACTCTGAAAATGCTGCATATGATAGATACGCTCCTGTATGTAAAATCGAATTTGTTACAATCAACGCTCCTGCTGGAAGTGCATTGTTATTGTATGAAGCACATGGGCTTCAAACAGCATACGAATGTAATGGAATAGGTGTTTCTTTCTCTTATTCTACAAGTCTTGGGGCGTATGGAAAAGAATACGTATTAGCTCCTGGAAGTGCCTTAGATTGTACTCTAACACTTTACAAAACGATGACTTATGGAGAATCTGATATAGAGTCCATTTGGTCGGTTGTTTATGCGATTCAAGACACAACAGTTGTTTGATTTGCAAAGGGCCCCCCTTTGCTTGGACGTATGAGCAGTGGGTACCCTCTGCTTCAAAATGAGCGCATGGGCCCCCCTCTGCTTCGTCATTCAACATATCCGGAGATTTTGTTAATACAATACCTGTGGGGGAATTATGGCTGACCACACTTTTAGCCCCGATGGCAAGTTCATGTGGACAGGTTCTGAATGGATTCCGGCACCCCCCTCTTCTACAGAAACAACTTCATCGGCTAATGTATCTCTTCAAGATAGCGTAATTAGTGGAGACATTAACATCACTCAGAACAATATTGAGGATATCAAAAAAGGGTTAGAACAGGTTCTAGCAGAACTTGGATTCGCCAAGGATTCATCCCCTAACGAACTGACTGTGGAACAAACAAGTCAAGTCGAACAAATTCTTGAAGTATCGGAAGAATTTGCAGGGCAAGGTATTGAGATTGATCCATGGACTGAAATTACGCTTGGTAATGCAGCAAGATTAGCAGGAAGAACACATTCGTCTCAGCAACATTTCCTACGAGCTTTGAATTTGTTTAGGGAAAATGGTGACCGGCGTGGTGACGCGGCTGCACTGAGAGGCCTCGGAGGTCACGCCTACTTACGAAGAGACTTTGATGAGATGGAGCGATTGTATCGAGAGAGTCTTGCGATCAGTAAAGAAATTGGCGACCGACGTGGTGAGGCGGCTTCACTGACAGGCATCGGGACCATCGAATTTGAGAAACCATACACCAACTCCTACGCTAAGGCGGAGCCGTTCTTTCTAGAGAGCCTAGTTATCAGTAAAGAAATTGGCGACCGAGAATCCGTGGCGTCAGACCTGTGTAACCTCGCAGAAATTAAAAGAATGATGGACGATATTGGTGAGGCGGAACGGATGTGTCGAGAGAGTCTGGCTATTAGTAAAGAAATTGGCGACCGATATCTAGAGGCGGCGGCGTTCTCGACTCTAGGAAACCTTGCATACAATCCAATAACTGGACGAGGCGATATTGCTGAGGCGGAACGGTTGTATCGGGAGAGTCTGAGTATCGAGAGAGAGTTTGGCTACCTAACTTCAGAAGCGCACTCACTGAGGCTACTAGGGACCCTCGCAAAAAAGCGAGGCGACCTCAATGAGGAAATGAGGCTGACGAAAGAGGCTTTGACTATTAGTAGAGAAATTGGCGACCGAAACCTTGAGTGCACATGTCTTTATGCTCTAGATGAAAACGCAGTGGCACGAGGCGACCTTGAGGTGGCCTTGAGGTTTAGGAAAGAGGCTTTGGCTATCTCACAAGAGATTGCCATACCTTTGGAATTATGATTAATCTGTTTAATATTGAAGCAAAGGGTTACTGCAAAACACCCTTTGATTCAGAATTGTTGAATGCATGGGCTCGCAGTGGGTCGCCTCAGACGCTACCCATCCGACACCCGTTGATACAGAGGGGGGCCCTTGCAATTTTGAAGAAAATTTCAATCTCTGTCTGAATGAACTGGCGGTGGAATTGATACCTCATTTCCAGTTTCACTAGAAATCAAATCAATGGATTTATGCGGCCAAAGCAATGCAACAATAATGACTAGTATTCCTGTTAATGACAACAAACAGCCCCCAAATGCCCAATATAATTCTTCATAGGCTTCTGGACCAGAAGCATTTGAATTTGGTGCAAATATTATCAATCCAAGAATTGACAAAATGATGCCAATCACAAATGCAGGGACTTTGCTCACAGCACCCCTAGTGACAATGGATGTATAACTACTACACCGTCAATAGACAAATTGATTCGGATAAGTCGCAAGGGGTTATTCGAAACCCCTTCGTATTTTATTTTCCGATACAAAGGGGATTCAGTGGGTCGATACAGACGCTAGCCTTGATATCGTATAGGCATACAAGGGGGCCCTTGTGTATGCGTACACGTCGGTATGGATGAATTCATTGCGATTCTTCTGGAATGGAGATGGTTGCATCCGCTTCTTCATCGGATTGCGATTCTTCTGGAATGGAGATGGTTGCATCCGCTTCTTCATCGACGAGTGAACCTTCGGGCAGTGGAATTGTTGCCTCCACTTTGTCAGGCCGGTTGGCGATATGTGTATCGAAATCACCAACTGCCTTGGTGATTTTCGCAGTCAATTCTTTGGCTTTTTCATGATGGCTTTCCCAACGCAAGGCAAGGTTAACTACTGTTAAAAGGTCATTTTGAGGATTTAATTTATCAAATTGCCATTGCAGAAATTCGAGGAAAGGGATAATCTGATCATGTTTGACAATAATTACATTATTTTCTTTGGCAAGTACTTTCCAATTCTGGGCTTGATATTTCTCGTAATCCTCTTCATTGGTCGTAATAATTCCGTATGGGGTTGTAAATGGCTCAGAGCCATTGTTTTTCCCTACGTATTTTGTCCCCACATCTTCAATGTTTTTCCGAGGTTGGCCTCCTTTCTTGTTATCGATTGGGACCCAAAAATCCTGGCCTATCGATTTACCAATATTATATGCATATTCTACATTTACTCTGCTTTGATTAGGCATAGCTAAACGTTTCACAACAAGATTTCCTTCAATCCATGATTTCAATGTTGTTTCTAGTGTTTTCTCTCCACCCAATCCTAAACCTGTTGATGTTCCTAATTTTTCGTTGATATCCTTGATTCCATCTATCGGCCTTAATTGAGTAATAATATAGAACAAACCGAAAACCAAGACAAGAAGGATTACGCAGACTAAGATTACAATTACTAGTGTATCGTCCATGTGTTGCTTTATGGCGTTTGAGATTTAGTATTTGTCATTGATATATTCTCTCGTTGCTAACCTTTGAAAATGTAGATTCGTGTCAATGGTTTTTCAGTGCATTCTTCGCATCGCTAGCCGCTATTCTCTTGAATAGAGAATAATAATAAACAGATAAAACGATTAGGAATGATGAAAAAAGTACTGTTTGTGAACTCGATAATCAAAGAGTGCTTGGCCCACCAGGAGTAATCTCTGGCAACTGCCTCAATTCCCCATAGAGGGCTGGGCCAGTAACATAGGTTCCAACAATCCCTAATTCACCGTTTGTATTGTGAGCTAATGCAATCCAAGGTCGACCTTCATCATCGAGTTCAACGTCAATGAAATCTCCAAATCCTCCACAGCGAACGTTTCCGCAATCATCGGTAATATCGAGAGGGTCATTTGGAGAATTAACAGCAACTGTGGTAATCAGTGGATTGTCTGCAAATGCATCAGTCATAACAGACATGTATCCGCCCCATCCGCCAAGGTCATCTCCTTCGCCAATATATCCAACAACGACTCTTCCTTCATCACCAGCAAAAATTGTAGGGAATCCAGTTTCGTTAACTCCAGGTGGTGCCACCATCATTGGTTCTGACCATGTATCTCCTTGGTCACGTGAGTAAGCCATCCAGGGCATGTCATCAATACTGATCCATGATGCGAACAAATTACCGGCTTCATCTGCTGCTACAGCAACTTCGTGGCTATGCCAACCTTCTTGCATTGGCACAGTTGTTGTGATTGTATGTTCGGTCCAAGAATAACCACCATCTATGCTACGATAGACTGCAGGCCCATCACATGAAGGGTTTCCGCGGTAAATAGCACCGTCATTGGAACCTGCAAGATGTCCGTGCAATCCCGAACATTGTGAAGTCCCAACAGGGTAGCCTGGTTGCTGAACATCCCATGTCAAACCACCATTGAGGGAACGAGAACATTGAGGTCCTGCGGCAGAACTTCCAGTGTTGATACAGAAAACAAAGATGGTATCATAACTCCCCCGACCATCAACATCTGGCATCGAAGCGATTGATTGGTGGTCTTGCGGAGTGTAATATCCTTCAGCAGTAAATGGTATTGACCATGATTGTCCATCATCATCTGAATATTCCACAAACATGGCGGTCAATGCATGCATGTCGAATTTGACAATTCGGTCGGTCCACTTATCGACATATATGTACGGGTCGTTTGAGGAAGCAACTTGGCCTATATCGGGAATAATAGGATTGAATGGGCCCATGTTTTCCCATGTTTGTCCTTGGTCCATTGAGGTATAGACCATACTTCCTCGACCTGCTCCACCAAACGAAGCGTAATGGATGCCACCGGTAGAGGTCACTCCAATGGTTGGTTCAAAGGTCGTATCTCCAATTCCGTAGTAGGTACCCACAACAGGATAAGGAGTAGAATTACCAGTCAAGTTATCGAACCCGATTGTGAGATTTGAAGCATTGACTGCACCTGGATAATGATACCAAGAAGTGGATGTGATGAGGGCATCAAGTGGGTTATAGGCCACGACTTCTTCTTCGATTTCTGCATTTCCGAAGCATCCTGATACTGTTGCACTCAACATAAGTAGAGCAAACAAAAATGCTGGTGATGTTCGAGACGCCATATGTACTCGGGGGGAGCCAAGTATTCATGAGGCTAACCCCTAAATTATGTCATCCCAAAATTAGTGAACAAAGTTTTATAACCACATCATATAATCATCATCTATGATACAACACCCTTCTCCTCAACCTCAAACCCACACGCAACCCGTTGCTGCTGCCCCTCAGGCATATCAACAACAACCCGTTGCCGCTGCTCCTCAGGCATATCAACAACAACCCGTTGCCGCTACTCCTCAAAATGTCCCGACAGGTGGATTTACATGGTTGCAACAAGGAGAACAAGTGAAACTAAAGGTCGACGGTATTCTCGGTTTTTCTTCACCAAATCCTCTCTTGAGAATGTTTATGTCAATAATGATTGCACTTATGGCGATTATTGGTTTTCGAAACAAGGCATCATTGATTGTTACCGACCGCCGAGTCGTTCTTGATACTAGAGCGTATTCCTTATGGATTCTTGAGAAAGGTAGCGATACAACAACCATTGTCAAAGCAACTAACATTACTACTGGATACAACTCCTCTTTATTCATCTTCAAAAAGAGATATATTTCAATCGATTCTATTGAAATCGGAACCAAGAGAAATTTCACACAAAGCGACTTGGAAACAATGTCTCATCTCATCGAGCAAGTTCTTTAATGCGTTTGAATATCTAAACCCTTTCAGCATGTTGAATCGACTGAATAGACTAAAATATTAATGCTGCTAGAAACCATATGCAGAATGCTCCAACGGGAATAACTACAAGCAACATATTGATTTTTTGTTTGTGTAGAATTCGGCCTAGTTCTATCTGCAACATTTCATTTTGCGGTTCAAAAGACAAAATATATTGGTAAATCTTAGCGATCTGAATCAATTTTTGTTTGTTTGATAGATTACTTTTTTTGATCATTTCTACATTGAGCATGAGGCAAGGAGTATAGTTCGGATTCCACCGCAATACACCTTGTATTTTTTGTATCCCAATATTATAGAAATTATTCAAATTTTGTGAATAAATGTTTATTGATTCTCTTCTTCGGTCGAATCGGTAATTGATAACATGTGTCAAGCAATAATGTTCAACATGCCTAAAGAATCCATTCACTAAGGCAGGCATATATTCGCCATTATGCAAGTGATTTGCCAATTCATAATCGATTTGTTTGGCACGTTCAAAGATATCCTTAGCATCTTGCGTTCTTCCCTCTGATAAAGCATCAATCATCGTGTTTAAATGACTTCGAATCATTTTTTCAGAATCTTGAACAACTGTATTATTTATTGTACTGGAATGGCTATGTTGATGAATTATTTCTGTTTTGACATCTCCCATTACTACAGTATCTTGAAAAGTCGTTGTTGGTGTTTGTGATGGCAATGGAACCCATTCTTGGCCTGCCCAATACATTTCCCCATCAGGACTCAAAATTCGCTCCTCCATAAATACCCCATTGATTGAATACTTATTTTCATTTCTCAAGTTCTAAATTATACATTTTTCATCGGGGCTCAATTCTCGATGGAACTAATTTATTAGGTCATGAATCTTCTTTGAGTTTCTTGTAGGCCTTTTTTTGCTTCTCAAACGCCAAAGCCATTCTTCCCATTTTAGCCACTACCAAACGATGCGTAGACCTTTCACCTTGCCTTACAAGAGCCATCATCTCTACCCATCCATTTTGGCGAGCAAACATGACGTCTTCAGGTAACAGAATAGTCGCTATTCTTGCTTCAAGTAAAATATCAGCGACATCAGCTGCTTTCCAATGTACTTCGACAGCCATTCCCTCGAAGTCAAGTATTTCATCTAAACAGGTTTTCAGCCCGAGAGGTAACTCCTGTTTTCCCAATCCAACCATTATCGTTTTACCTTGCAAACCTGTTAGGATTAGGCCAATTACTGTAGGATAGGGGCAATGAACTGCATCGTATGCCAATACTGGGTATATGAGTTTAGAAGATGTTCTCCGGCCATTTGAGAATATCCCAGGCCTTTGAATTCCTTCATTTTCTGCCAAACATGATAATTCATTGATTTGTAACTGCAATGCCAATTCCCAATCAATTTTTTCTTCAAAGTCTTGAACTAATTTATCTTTCTTTTCTGTATCTTTTTCCATAACATCACCACCGAATTGAAGATTTATTCCTTCAATAATCACTAACAATATGTCATTCATAGTATATAAACTAATCGCTATTATTCTATATTCTAATTTCACAGATGTGTTATTCTAACCGAAATGTCAAATGGCAAGCGTCAAGAACCTCCCCAAGTACAAACACTGCTATGGGAAGGGTTCAACTCACTGTGGAATTTGCTCGACTTGATGATGAGGCTCGTTTACCAACACAAGGCTCTCCTCAAGCAGCTGGTTGGGATTTGTATGCCCTTGAAGAAACAATTGTGGTCTCACGAAAAAGTTCGATGATTCGAACAGGGCTATCAGTGGCCATACCTGAGGGTTGGGAAGGACAAATTCGTTGTCGCTCATCTCTCGGAAAAAAGGGAATGATCATGCCCAATGGGGTTGGAACAATCGATTCTGATTACCGAGGTGAACTGATGGTGCTGGCAACATGGATTGGTGAAGGAAAGAAGTTTATCGTTGCAAAAGGTGAGCGTGTGGCTCAACTCTTGTTTGCACCTGTTCCAAAAGTAACGATACAAGAAGTAAGCCCGGAGGAACTTGGTAACACTGAACGTGGAAAAGGTGGCTTTGGTTCAACCGGCAAATTCTGACAAGGCATGGATTGATGGATTGCTTCGCTTTGGCATGGCTGTGAGCGGAAACCGAGAAGTCGATGTACGCCTTGAGGGGCGTGTTGATTATGCACAGGCTCTTGAAATGATGAAGGCTTTACAGAAGCAACGAATTGATGGAGAGATTCTAGATACATTGTTGATAATGGAACATCCCGAAATCGTTACTATTGGCCCTCGTGCACGAAATGATGGTATTGCGCCTCCAGAAGATTACAAAACACATTCAGTGGACAGAGGCGGTGGTTTGACTTGGCATGGCCCTGGCCAACTGGTTGCTTATCCAATATTCAAATGGGATTTAGAAGGAGAGGTCTCTGTTGCTGCTATCATCAATCTTCTCGAAGAATGGATTATTCAAGCCCTTGACATGTGTGGCATCAAAGGTTCTCGAGACCAGCGAATGCAAGGTGTATGGGTTGATGGTAAGAAGATTTCAAGTATTGGGCTTTCGTTCTTAAGATGGACATCACGCCATGGCTTTACCATCAATTATGACACTCCTGATGAACGTGTAGAACTACTTGCGGGATGTGGTTTAGGCAGCAGAACTACAACCTCACTGGCGAAACTTGGACACAACCTTGAATTTGAACAATTACTGGCAGCCCTTGTCGAGACAATGCCTGAATCTATTCTTCGAAGTCAAATTACCTAGTGCCTCGTTCTATAGAGGTTTGTAAGCCACAATATTTTCTTTTGAAAACAAGTGCATAAAAGGTAGAACCTCAAGCAACAAGCATGGGCGAGGTCGTCGTTGGTATTTCTGGGGCATCAGGCGCTGTCTACGGACAACGCTTGGTTCAAGTTCTTCGGGAAAAACAGATTCAAGTTCGCTTGGTCGTCACCAATGCTGGCGAGATAACGCTCAAGCATGAATGCAACACTACTAAGGAAGAGTTAGCCAGTTCCACAGGTGCTTTACTTGAGGATGATAAGAATATCGGGGCAAAATCCGCATCCGGTTCAGCCAGCATTGATGCAGTCGTACTGTGCCCGTGCTCGGGAACTACTCTTGGTAAACTCGGGGCAGGGATTGGAGATAATCTGATTACTCGGTCTGCAATTGTGGCATTGAAAGAACGAAGGAAACTGATCATTGTGCCGCGTGAAGCACCATATGCAACCGTCCATTTAGAAAACATGCTCAAACTCTCACAATGGGGTGCTATTGTCATCCCAGCCTCACCAGGATTCTACCATCACCCTCAAACACTCGATGATGTGATTGACTTTGTTGTCGCCCGAATCCTCGACCATATCGGCATTGAACACACACTCGGTCAACGCTGGACTGGTGAAGAAATAGAGTGACCAACACACCGCCGCATTCTTGAACCAAGGCCCCCTAAGAGGTACATGGACGAATCGGGCTTGTCTGGCAACTCTGTAGCGGAACTCAAGGAGATGCTTCGCAGTCAAGGGCTTCCTGTCAGTGGTAATAAATCACTGCTCATCCAACGCCTAATGGCTGCCCGACCTTCAAAAAGTGGAGTTTGGGAAGAGGTCAGTGATGCTTCTAAATCTAACAAACCAGTGCATATGAGTCTAGAACAGGACAGCGGCCTTGAGTCGCCTCTTACTTTCAAACAACGAATGTCTACAACGGTCTATGGCCCGTTGAATCTAGGTGGCCTGATTGCCATTGGTTTGGCTTTAATCATGGTTACTGCCACTATATTTGTGATACAACCAGCATGGCTTGGTTTTGAGAGAGATTACGATTATGAGTTGATTGAATTTGACCAAGACCAAGCTCGAAACTTTGCTCAAGACCTTGTCGACCTTGGACATCCTGAATGGGAGGGGAGAATGAGTGGTACAGTTGAAGAAACCAACACTTCGCAATATATCAGCCAGAAATTCCAAGAGATGGGCTATGCTGCTGAGATAAATGAATTTCAAGTTCCAATGCATCACGTCAATTCCGAACCAAGTTTCCAACTGTGTGTACAAGGTTTGGGAGGCTTTTCTCCATGCGACGGACCTGCAGCATTTGGTTCTCAAGTAACAACATTCCAACACAGAGTCGATTACGTCATTCAAGGATTCTCTGGTCAATCAGAATACATGTTCAATGAAGACATTACCGTGACAGACCTAGGGAATGGTACTGATGAAGCATTATGGCAAACGGCAACAGGTACCATAGGTTATGTCCGAGGTGATAGTTCTAGAGTTGGTAACACTGAACTCTACAGTAATGCAGCAATCAATGACCTTGCCGGAATAATCAGCGTCAACAAGAATTACAACTGTGGAAAAATCGAAGGCAATGACTGTGTCCCAATTTTCAAGGGTACCAACTATGATGCTTTAGTTGAGGCAAACGGCGGCAGTATCCCGACAGACATTCCCTTCATCACTATGTCAAAAGATGCGGGTGAAATATTTGAAACAATGGTTATTAATTCATCAGAACCTGCTTCTATAGAACTTATCATCGATGTGACTAACGACCAAGAAAGAAGTATTTATGCTCCCTGTGGAACCATTCAGGGGCGAACCTCAGAGTTGGTTATCGCTGGTGGCCATCACGACACTGTCTATCATGGTCAAGGAGCAATCGATGATACTTCAGGCTCTTCCAGCATATTAGAAATGGCTCGGCAAATTGCTGAAGTCATCAATCAAACTGGAACTCCTGAGCGAACCATTAGGTTCTGCACCTGGGGCGGTGAAGAAGAGGGTTTGTGGGGCAGTCGGGCGTATGTGGAACAGATGCAAAGCAGCCTCAGCGACAACCTTCGATTATACATTAATCTCGACATGAACCACGTAGACGCTGATTTTTCCAACAGAGGAAACTCCTTGAGGTTATTCACCAATAACGAAGATGACTACGAACATATTGTTCGCATTACAGATCTATACAAGCAAGAACGAAGTGAAATCGCCAGCAACTATGACATTCAATTCAGTCTGTTGAATGGACCCCAAGGCGACGCAAATGAAATGCCTTGCAATTCGGACCATTGTCCGTTTGTCTATGACCTAAACGGCAAGAACGGACGTGCTGTTGTCTGCTACGGTAGTGGAAGTTGGGAATATCATACCTATCTTGACACTATGGACCGATTCAATGAAGAATCGTTAGCTATATCCACGACTATTTATGGCACATACATGCGATTGCTTGCATATGACCTTAGTGTTTGATAGCGAGAGTTTCAATAACTGAAGTGGGTGGGTTGTAACATGGTCGCTCCAAGTGCATGGGCATCTCACATCCTTGTGACTTCAAAGTCAGAAGCAGTTCAAATCAAAGACAAGGTTGGGAAATTGAAAGATTTTCAGAAACTTGCACGAAAGAAAAGTACCTGTCCTTCCAGCCAGAAAGGTGGAGACCTCGGATGGTTTCGCAAAGGTCAAATGGTTCGTGAATTCGAAGAAGCCGTTTGGACATTGCCTGTTGCCTCTGTATCAGAGCCGATTAAAACTCAATTTGGCTACCATTTGATTTGGGTCCATGAACGTGATGAGTAGGTGATATTATGACCATCCGTGTTGCCTTAGAGGCCTATACTGTCATGGCTAAACATGGCTACTATTCCCATGAGCATGAAAAAACTCAGCCATTTGTGTTCAGTGTTTGGGCTTCGCTTCGAAATCAGCACATCAGTGAGGAACTCAATCAAACATTGAACTACGCCGACATTCAAATCGCCATTGATACGGTAATGCTTGAATCTAAACAACCGATTCTATTGATGGAAACAATGGCTCAAAAAGTCATAGATATTCTCTCTGAAAAATCTCAAATTGAAACACTTCATGTTAGAATTGAAAAGCCAGAGGCGCCATTACCGCATCCAGGTGGATTGGCTGTCGTTGAACTTGAATGGGCTCGAAACTGAGCGAGGCTTCAAACCCGACAACAACCACGAAGCACCATGGCGGATGAAGTCCAACGGGTCTATGTCGCTTCTGTGGATGAAGAAGGCGGAAATTCGTTGGCACTTGGATGCTTTTCAAAAGAAGAAACTGCTTGGCAAGTTTTGAGAACCTTTCTCAAAAAGAGTGACCAAATGTTACTCAAATCATCAAGTGTCGTCGTTTGGGATATCGATGTCATCGGCGAAAGTGGCGTGACAGTACTCTCGACAATGGAATGCAAAGATTGCCCAGTTTGTGGGCGTCGAACCTTCTGGATGGATTTAGATAATTTCTCAGCACTGTGTCATGGCGATGCGTGTGCTGCATGGGTTGAGGAGAGTACTGTTGAACCTGGAGTTATCGATTGTGGATGGCCACCAATTAGATTCCTCAAACAAGCCAAAGACATCGATGAAGCCTTCAAGGAATTGTTCAAGATTGGCGACCAAATGAAAGCGGTTGCTCAAGTTGATACGCTTACTGAAAATCAGCCTCAAGAGATGCTTGAAGAATTTGAAAATCAATCTTCAAACGAATCATCCGAGTGATCTAAGAACAATTGGGCCTACAAAACTGAAGGCAAATAATCCGAGGAAAACAAACATCCAAATTCTCATCTGCTTTTGGTTACGCTCATCACGTATATTCTTGTCAATACAAGCCTGTTCTTTACAGACTCGTGGCTCGGCAGACAATTTGATTGGAGAAAAGCAGACTCGGCAATGCTTGTGTGGCTGAACTTTACCCGAACCAAGAGTTCCACGAGCCTTGCTAGTCATTTTTGCGATGTTCTGTTTTACTTTATTTGTATCAACCATTCACTCACCTCATTGAATTAATGTTCCCTCGAATGGTTTTCCATCCAATGCTTGTTCTAGCAGCAGCATATCACGACCATCAAGAACTGCGAGGGTAATAGCAGCTTTTTGGGCCCAACCAACCGCTATTGGGTCAATTACGGCTGATGCACCAGGTGAAAGCGCTTCACCAATTCCAGTTATCTCCGCTAATTGGTCAAATGTCATCGAACTGAATGACTGTGCATCATCATGTTCTCGAGGGTCCTTGTCAAATACATGGCTAACATTGGTTGCAATGATACAATGTCCGGCTCCAGCATCACGAGCAAAAGCAACGGCAACTGCATCGGTTGTGTGACCAGGTGTAGTTCCACCCATTATTACCAAGTGGTGTTTATCAAGAAGGGAAGCGGCTTGCTCAGTGGTAGTAGGAATCACCGGAGCAACATCAATTCCGATGTCGAGTAGTATTTGTTGAATAATTGTAGCATTCAAGCGAGTGGCAGCAATTCCTACTTCATCAAGCCGGTGAGTATCGCTCAACATTGTCTTTGCTAATTCGATGCCTTCTCTAGCAGGGAGGCCACCGCCGACTACTATTCCGAGATGTCGTCCATTGCCTTCGATATGGACTGCAAGTTGACGGATTTGACCAAACCATGCAGTACGCTGTTCTGACTCTTCAGGGCGCAGGAGACTGCCTCCCAGAGCAACAACTTGACGACGGGTCATCAAACCCTCGTCACGCCGCCATACTTTGAGACTATCCCCCTTTGATAGTAGAGTGATGCCCATCAGTCGAGTGAAAACTCTCAAAGAAACGATTGAACTGTATGAGAGAGTTGAAGACCCCTCAACCATGCCATCGAAATGAGGCCAACACCCATGTCCGATGATGCAGTTCTCGCAACGCGAAGGCTTCGTCTCAAGATTGCTCTCGAAGATTTGAGAGAAATGAAAGGTTTCGGAACTGAATTGGTCACTATCATCATCCCTCCAGACCGTCAAGTCTCTGATGCTCGCTCACTGCTACAAAATGAGCATGGTCAAGCCGCCAACATCAAATCCAAAGGTACAAGGAAAAATGTTCAAGGTGCAATTGAATCCGCTCTTTCAACCCTTTCAAAATACAAAAATGCTGGAGAAAATGGCATTGCCCTTTTCGTCGGCTCAATAATAATTGGCAATAACAAGAACAAAATGGTTAACATCGTTGTTGAAGAGCCTCCTCAGGCCCTTATTTCATTCCGATACCGCTGTGATTCGGTCTTTGAATTGACTCAATTAGAAGATATGTTGGTCGACAAAAAATCATACGGTTTATTCGTAATTGACCGTTCGGAAGCGGCCTTTGGCATAGCATCCGGAAAAAGAATTCACGTCCAAGAGCACTTGGTTTCAAACATTATGGGTAAACACCGACAAGGTGGTCAATCCGCTCAAAGATTCGAGCGATTGATCGAAGAAGCAGCTCATAATTTCTTCAAAAGAGCCACTGAGCACGCTTGTTCATATTGGTTGCCAAACTTGGAAAATATTCAGGCGATAATAGTTGGAGGCCCTGGTGCAACCAAAGATTTCGTTGTTAAGAATGATTATTTCCACCACGAAATAGCCAAAAAGATTGCAAAAACAACCTTTGATGTTGGCTATTCAAACGATAGCGGCGTTCGAGAATTAGTAGAGAACGCAGGTGCTATGATGGGTGAAATTGAACTTGATGCTGAACGCCAAGTAATGAACGCTTTCCTCAGTGAATTGGTCAAACCAGCTCCCAAAGCAACCTATGGTGAGAAAATGATACGTGAGGCTCTTGAACAAGGCGCTGTAGGCCGGTTATTAATCTCTGAAGGATTGCGAAAGAACTCGATAACTTTGGAATGTGGTTCCTGTAATCATGAATGGACTGCAAGTGTTGGTCGAATGGAATCTCTACCTAAATGTCCTTCATGCAAGGCATCAGGCAATGGAGTAAAGGAATTGAGCAGTGTTTCTCTCATCGATGAATTGTGTTCTTTGGCTGCAAAAAGTAACACAGAAATAGTCTATATATCAATTGATACAGAAGAAGGCTCTCAGTTGCTTCTTGGATTTGGAGGGCTTGCAGGGATTTGCCGCTATCCCATGATGTGAGGTGTTATCATGAAAATGCTTAGAACCATACTCGAACCTTTGCTGGAAGAGTCACTAGAAGGCATTGGTATCAACTCTCAACATTGGAGAAGCATGTTGGTACGTTCAAGAGAACATGACCAAGGCGACCTTTCTCTTCCTTGTTTCCCCTTTGCCAAAGAACTCGGCAAATCTCCTATCCAAATCGCTGAACAGCTTGCAGAAGCATTACCAAGCCACCCAGCGCTTGGTGAAGTTCATGCAGTCGCCGGCTACCTCAACATCAAAGCAGAGCCTCATTGGCTTGCCACGCAGGTGATGAATGGAGGTGTCCGCATTGGTGATGCATATGGAAAGTCACCTGCAAATGACCAACAAATCCTCATTGAACATACTTCAGCTAACCCAAACGGGCCGTTTCACGTAGGCCGAGCACGCAATGCTATTTTGGGAGATTCATTGGTTCGTCTACATCGTCTTCATGGCAATAATGTTCGTGCGGAATACTATGTAGATGATATGGGGAAACAAGTTGGAGTTTTAGCCTGGGCGTTAGCGAACCTCTCTACTGAAGATGTTGAACAAACCCTTGACCAAAGAGACCCAATCAATCCAAAGTGGAAAGGAAAAGCAGACCATGAACGCGTTCGTTGGTATCAAGCAGCCCAATCTATCAGACAAGAACGGGCTGATAAAGAAGACATAGAAGCCGAAATCGGAAGAATGGTTCACGCCAGTGAACACGGTGATGAAATGGTATTACAATCGTTCCAAGACGCTTACCAACCGGTCCTCGATGGTATGCTTGCAACTTTGCAACGTCTTGGCATTGGATTTGACACATTCACCAAGGAATCCATGTTTGTCACCAATGGCGATGTTGCAAAACTGATGGAGAAATTCAAAACTTTCGAAATACATGGCGTTGCAGACAATGGCGCTGAATTTTTGGATTTGGGGGCTAGAGGCCTAAAAGGTAAAACTGAATTCTTTTTCCGTCGAGGCGATGGTTCATCTCTCTATGCAACCAGAGACATCGCGTACCACATTTGGAAGTGGAATCAATGCGACCAATTGATCAATGTTCTCGGTGAAGACCACAAGTTGCAGGCAAAACAAGTCGGCATGACTCTAACCGAATTAGGTCAAAAAACACCCGAGGTTTTGTTTTATTCATTCATTAAATTACCAGAGGGGAAAATGTCGACTCGAAAGGGCAACGTCGTGTATATGGATGACCTGCTCGAAGAGGCACAAGCGCAAGCAGCTGCTGTTGTAAGTGAACTTCATCCTGATTATTCTGCACAACAAGTCAACTCTATTTCCGAGGCTGCTGGGACTTCAGCAGTACGTTTTAACATAATCAAAGTCAGCCCAGACAAGGGATTTACATTCCGTTGGGAGGAAGCATTGGCCTTTGAAGGAGGCTCCGCACCATTCATAATGTATAGTCATGCAAGGGCATGTTCTATAGCGAGAAAGTGTGAAAATTCTGGTATTGATATTCAAGCAAGCATCGCCAGTGAAGTTGAGATTCCTGCACAGATGCCGAAGGGTATGGTCGAGTTGCTCAGAACACTTTGTGTTCATTCCGATGTCTTGTCGAAGGCAGTCAATGACCGTCGCCCTCATCTGTTTGCAAACCAGTTATTGCAATTGGCCACTTCATTCAACAGTTTTTACCGAGACTGTATGATTCTCAAGGATGGAGAACTCAATGTATTCAATCTCCAACTATCTGAAATTGCACGTAATCTCCTGCGAACAAGCATGGAAGGACTAGGAATTGTTCCAATCGAACAAATGTGATTACTGGTCAAGGTCACGACGATACCAGCCCTCTGGTAATTCCAACGGATTATTAGGTCGAGCTACTTTGACGCGGCGGACGATTTCCAACCGCATGGAGTCCATGCCGACAAATTCTGTAGCAGACATCGTCACACGCCCTTTCGGGTCACAAAGCAGTGGTAATTCAGGCTCCCCCTCCGAACCTTCATCGCGCCATTCTTGCTCCGCAGCATGAACTTCATCCCAATTTTCAGGAAGTGGTTTCAGAAGGTCTGCTTTTGAGGTAACTATCATTAAATCAGTTCCAGGAAGTAATTTTTGAACATCTTCGAGTAGGTGTTCTTGCTCTTCAATTGGAGTGCCGCAGGCTTCGCTTTCATCCATCAAGAACAGGACTAGTGAACCGATATTCTCCAGCGCAGCAATCGCTTGTAATTCGATGGCATTGCGCTTTTCAAGCGGCCTATCTAGTAGACCTGGTGTGTCAACTAATTGGTATTGCAAACGACGGTGATTAAAATGTCCAACGTGAATTTGCTTTGTAGTAAATGGATAGTGGTTAACTTCCATATTTCCAGAACTCAATGCAGAAATGAAGGCTGATTTTCCGACATTTGGCGCCCCACAGACCACGATACATGGCAGTAACTGGTCAATAGTCGGAAGACGCTTGAGTGTTTCTCGAGCTTGACTTAACCACGTCAGTGAAGGGCCAACTCGACGCATGATGGAGGAAATGCGGCCGTAGGCTTCTCTGCGAGCATCGTGCATCAGTTCTGTGCGACCTGTTCGAACAATTTTTTTGCTGTTTTGACCAGCAATATTGAGCACTTGCTTTCCACCCCATTGGAGCATTGATAGATGATGTCGGTAGTCATCACAACCGACACATGCATCGATCATCGAAATATCAAATTGTGGAGATTGGTCTAATGAAGGCCAAGTATTTACCGTATCTTGAAAAGTTGTCGCGATAATATCGGCAGCGGTTTGTACCATTCGGTTCATCTGTTTTCGAACTCGGAATACCCGGTCTGAATCATCGACTCTGTCCGCTGCTTTCTTAGCTCTAGAGAAGGCTTTGTCGAGAATTTCTTCCTCGAGAAGAACAGTGGGGAGTTTTCGCCATGAGACTTTCATACCCTTCTCCTCGTTCTAAGCCGGTAGCCCACCCTTGATGAAGACATCCGTTGAAGAATAGAGCCAGTGATGGTTTCATGTGATTCAAAGAGCGAGGTTCAAGTAGCCTCGCCGCGTGAACGGTACATGGCGAGTAAAAAGAAGCAAGGAATTGAACTGCCGGATTGGGCTACATCACTTTGGGAAGGAATGGGTTCCCCTGACCTATCGGAATTTGTCGATGTTCACAATGGCGACCTGTTGGAACGGCGTCATGGACTTCGCCGTGATGATTTAGTTGAGATACTCTTGGATGCTCGCTCAATTGTTTCTGACGATGAATCGTGGCTTTGCGGTCGACTACTCTCCTCGGGAAAATCCAGCATTGAATTGTTGACAGAAGACGGACGAACACATTTCATCGCCCGTGACATAATTGCACAAATTGTCTTGATAGCCCACACTCGACCGGCATACATCGATGACAAAAACCTCCTCGCCTTTGAGCGTGCTGACATGAAGCGCCGTTCAAAACTCCACGAAAAGGTGGAGAAGGAAAGTCAAGGCAGTGATGATGCTCACCTTTGGGGATGAATAAATGAAGGCCCCCGATGATTGGGGAATCATCGCAAAAGATATCTAAAATTTCGTTGGAGTGATAAAATGCCAAACGACCCAAAAGGCCGTACAAAACCGGGTTATGAGCGCCATGTATTCGTTTGTGGGCATGAGCGCCCAGATGGTGCAAGTCGCGCTTCGTGCTCAAAACGGGGCAGTTTAGACCTAATGCGTCTGTTAAAAACATCAGCCAAGGAAGCGGGTTTGCCAAATGTGCGTGTCCAAAAATCTGGTTGTCTAGACTTCTGTGAGTTTGGAACCACTTGTGTAGTCTATCCCGAAGGAACATGGTATTCTATTTCTGGAAAAGAGGATGTCCCCAAAATTCTGGAACACCTTCGCACGGGAATTGTTGCAGAGGAACTTCGTCTCAAACTCGACGAGGGAAATCAGTAATCACAGTTTCACTGGTCTTGTTGCACCGCAAGCCTGACACTTGAGAAGCGTAGTTCGGTCTTGCTTGACAAAATGTGTATCTGGTGCAGAACATTGACTGCATTTTATGTATGAATTGACATAACTGACAATAGTCTTCTTGATTCGCTTTGGGGGAATACGCCCCTTGAATCGAGCACGTGGCCCATCACGGGAACCTGAAGTTCCAAGTTCATTCAAAATGTATTGATACACGTGATTGTCATCTCGGTCCATCATCGAAACAACTTCATTGAAATTGCGAAATATAGTGTTTTGACCTTCGATTAGAATCTGAGGTTCAGGCAATCGCCATCGTGATCTAGAAGATATTTCTTCAGGAATATTTTCCCGTGCTCTGTCGAGCAAGGACTCATAATCAAAGTCGCTCATAGTCGATGGCCTGTGTCGCTCTTTCTTGAAGCCTTTGGATGCAAGACATCTAGATGATATGCATGATGAATGTGCAAAGGGTTGATGAGTTAGTGTCCTTACCCCTAGATTGAGTACAATGGCATTGAGTATTGAAGAAATGCGCGCACTAGCATTTGGTTTGCGAAAGGAAGGGCTGAATTCTCAACAAATAGCCGACGAGTTGTCTCTTTCTCAAGATACGATTTCTTGGCTACTTACCGAAGGTTCTGCTGGAGAACGCCCAACTGATGTTCGCATCGGCTGGAGAAGTATCGGCGTTCGCCCTGAACGAATCGCGGCAATTGGTACGATTATGGCCGATATTGCCGACGAAGAACTCGGAGCGTCTGACATCGATACAATTGTTGGAATTTCAATTAACGGCATCAGTTTTGCTCACGAAGTTGCACGTTGCTTGGGTTCGGAATACACAATCTACCGCAATGTCGAAGGTGATGATGGACATGGTGTTCTTTCAAACAAATACGGTCAAGTTTCTGGCAAGAAAGTTGTAATTATCGATGATGTCTTATCATCTGGCACCACATTGGGTAAAACCATTGAATCAATTCGTGCTGCAGGTGGAGAAGTTGGTTTGGCTATCGTATTGATCAACAAAACTACTCGAAATGAAGTCGACGGAGTACCTCTTCGTGGCATTATCCGAGCTGTTGCTGTCTAAGGTGAACACACATGCACTGGGCAGATGTTGCAGCACAGTCACTCGCTCACAAAGGCGATACGCATGTTGTTTCAACCGGCATTACACCAAGTGGAGAATTCCATATTGGCCATCTACGAGAAATTCTCACCGGTGACATGATTTCTCGTGCAGCAAAAAATGCTGGTTTGAATGTAGATTTTGTATTCATCATAGACAGTGCTGACCCCCTACGGAAAGTTTACGATTTCCTTGGCCCTGAATACGAACAATTTGTTGGTAATCAATTGGGAGCAATACCCGCACCGAAACCAGACGGCAATCCGGATTGGGAGCGATTTAACAATGAAGGATGGTCATATGCCAATCATTTTCTTGACCCATTTCTCACAGCACTAGAAGAAATAGGTGTTCGACCTCGACTCATAGATAATCTTGAATCCTATAGAAGCGGTCACTTCGCAGAACTTTCTAAGATAGCATGCGACCGAGCAGACGAAATTAAGGAAACTATCGAACGTATTTCGGGACGCGAATTACCGGAGGGATGGTTTCCCTGGAGCCCATTAAATTCACGAGGGGGCTTGGATAAAGTTCGTGTCACTGGATACGAATATCCGCTGGTACACTGGGAAGACGAATATGGAGAAACCGGTTCATCTGACCTTACCAAAGGCGAAGGAAAGTTACCTTGGCGAATTGATTGGCCAGCAAAGTGGGGATGGATTGGAGTGACATGTGAAGCATTTGGAAAGGACCACGGCGCAGCAGGTGGCTCTTATTCAACCGGACGAGAAATTGCAAAGATACTCGGACATGAACCTCCGCAACCATTGGTCTATGAATGGATCAGCCTCAAGGGAAAGGGTGCAATGTCGTCTTCGACAGGAAATACTGTTGGACCAATCGAGGCTTTACGTTTAGTTCCACCACAAATATTGCGACTTTTGATTGCCAAATCCAAACCCAATAAGGCCATTGATTTCGATACTGGCATGGGTCTTGTCACATTGGCTGATGAATTTGAACGACTTGCAGCAAGAGATTTCAATCACGAATTGGAAAATGAGGAAATCAGCCGACGACTGAAGGTGCAAATCGAAGATGCTGCAGGTGCGATGAAAATGGCCACCGTTGTATCCGGTCAAGACATTGAGGCTACCGCGGTAACTTTCCGCCATCTCGCTTTGTTAGCCCAAACTAAAAAGAACGATGCCGATGTTTGGGCAAGCCTCCAAACATCAGGAGCAGTTGAAGAGATTACACAGGAATTGCAGGACCGTTTGAACCGAATGCGGTATTGGATTCAATCATCTCATTTCCCCGAGGAAATGCGCATCAATATTCTCTCCCAACCTAATCGAGAAATACTTGACGGATTTACTCCAGAAGAAGTGCAAATACTTCACGCTCTTCACCATGAGATATCTAACTGTGAATGGAATAGGAAAGCGATTTCTGTTGCGATTCCTCAAAGTGTGGAATCACTAGGAGTGAGCCACAAGTCGCTTGCTTACAAAGTTGCATATCTCAGCCTTATGGGGATTGAAAAAGGACCGCGTCTTGCCCCTATTCTCGTTGAAATGGAACAAAAGGAAATCGTCGATTTACTCCGAGCATGTCTCGTTGCTCTTGGCGAGTAAGTGGGTTTTTCTCTTTTCAAGTTGATTCACCCATTTTTGGGGGTCAATGACCGTCACACTTGAAAAGTAGTCGGTAACCATTGGCTACTATGGCGGGGGTCTACTGTCCAACTTGTGAGGCTGGTGTTGAAGCCGCAGCCAAGTTCTGTCTATCATGTGGACATGACTTGACAGGACAAGGACCAATTACCGCCACTGGTCACGATTTAAATCAACTTAAAGAGGTAATTCGCATTCGAGATGACCTCTCAATGGCTGAAAAATTTGACATGATTGCAAAAATAGAAGATGGCGCTAATCCAATCGTTTTGGGTATTGCTGCACCTGCAGATGGAGAAGAGGTTGACCTCTCTGAGGCTTTTGCTGCAGATTCTATTGAACCATCAGCCAGTTCAATCTTTACAAATTACGAATGGGGTCAATCTCCAGCAGCAAATGCGGCTGTTAGAGCAGTCGTTAGAGGAACAAATGGCTGGGATTTAATCCAAGCCGGCAAATTGGACCTCAAGGAAGGTCTGTTCCGTGAAGCAATGAATAACGGAATGGAAGCATCGACTCACATTCACGATGTGGCAAGTGGAGAACACGAAGGTATTGACCCTGAATCAATGCGAGCAATTCCCGTATTGAAACCACCAAAGCGCAGTTTCTGTCCAAAGTGTGGCTCAGACATCCATGCCAATACCATGCTCCAGTGGAGAAAGTGGCGAGACTCATCGAGTGAAGTAGTTTCGATGCAATTAGAGGCTTCGATGGAAACCTCATTGATTCAAGTGGCCGCTCACTACATCAACGTCATGCAAGCCATGCAAGACGAACGTGATGATGCACTCAATAAAATCGCAAAAGGCGACCCTGCTGCAGTCGAAGGAAAACTCCGTGCAAAACTCGAAAAGAGTATCCGAAGTGAAATAGAAAAGGAAGTTCGAGCTGAACTTGAAGAAGAATTCAAAGGGCGTTCAGCCGCTAGTTCACCAGCGAAAGGAAAAGCGTCACCAAGCAAAGGAAAGAGTTCAGGAACTTCGACTAAGGCGGCGGCTAATAAAGCAGCATCCGGCACTCAGAAAAAGAAGTCAAGTGGAATGTTTGGTGCTAAGAAAGTCGTAAAGAAGTACGACGGTGAACCAGGCGGTAAAGCAGACTGGTTCCTCAAAGAAGCGCTTGACACTGTATATGACCCACATGGCACAGGCAAGGTCGTCAAACCTGCAACTATTCTCGCACGCTCATCAGAAGGCAATGTTCGGGTTCGAGATGTTGTTCGAATCTATGACGTTGAAGGCGAAGAAGGAATTAGCGAATTGGCTTGGACTAGTCCGCTTACAAAGTACATCATCGAAGCATACTCTGCATGCTGATCAGTAATGCACCATCAATCGACGCGGTTCCAATGGACCACTCATTTTTGCCTTACTAGCCGCAACTTCCATTTTGGCACCTCTAAGGGTTGTAACAAATGGTATATTCAATTCGACCGCCAAACGACGCATCATGTTTCCATCACGAACAGCACCACCCGAAACAGTCGGCACATTGACGATGAACGAAACATCGCCTTGTCGCATAAGGTCAAGTGCATCGGGATAGTTATTGTCAGCAATACGGTATGCGACATTTACTGATACTCCGGCTTCTCGAAGTGCGTCACATGTCCCCGGGGTAGCGTAGAGCGTAAATCCGAGTTCAGCAAGTTCTTTAGCAATAGGAACGAGAGATTTCTTATCCTCATTACGCACTGTCAAATAAGCACCACCAGAGGTTGCCACTGGGACCTCGGTTGCTAATCTAGCTTTCAAGTAGGCCAAATCAGCAGATACATCTGAGCCATAAACTTCTCCAGTAGATTTCATTTCAGGGCCTGGTGCAGGGTCAAGTCCACGTAGTTTGATGAATGGAAATACAGGTGCCTTGACACATACTTGACCCGATGTTCGGCGTGGAATAACCTGTTTAGAAAGTGGAATGCCAATGGTAATATTGGCGGCAATACGCGCCATTGGCAAACCTGTTGCCTTAGCAACAAAAGGCACTGTTCGAGAGGAACGGGGATTGACTTCAAGCACATACAGTTTATCGCCTTGAATGGCAAACTGAATGTTATAACAGCCCTTGATTTTGAGACCGAGTCCGATGATTTTAGTTTGCTCTGAAATTTTCTCAAGCATGGCATCAGAGATATTTTGTGCAGGTATGAAACATGTTGAATCTCCAGAATGAATTCCAGCCTCTTCTAAATGTTCCATAATGGCCCCAACCAATACATCTTCACCGTCACAAGCAGCGTCGACATCTATTTCTGTAGCATGGCCAAGATAGTCATCGACTAAGAGTGGTTTGTCCGGAGCAAGATAGGCTTCATCAAGATACGCGTCGAGTTGTTGCTGATTGGAAAGAATCTCCATGCCGCGTCCACCAAGTACATATGACGGACGAATCAAAACTGGGAAGCCAATGTCTAAAGCGGCCTTGCGAACATCTTCTGCACTGGTACCTGTAGTTCCATTCGGCATATCCAATCCAGAACGCTTTGCAAATGCCTCAAACCGTTCTCGGTCACTTGCTTCATCAACAGCATCACATGAAGTTCCCATGATGGATAAATCCAATCCGAGTGGCTTCAAAATTGGGAGACGCTCGTTCAAAGGCAATGCTAAATTTATCGCAGTCTGACCGCCAAATTGCAATAGAATTCCATGTGCTTGCTCCCGCAAAAGAATTTCTGAAACACATTCGAGGGTGAGCGGGTCGAAATACAACCGGTCAGAAGTATCGAAGTCGGTTGAAACTGTTTCAGGGTTATTGTTGATAAGAATTGCATCCTTTCCGGCTTCACGTATCGCTTTGACCGCGTGTACACAACCGTAATCAAATTCAATGCCTTGTCCAATTCGAATGGGACCACTTCCAACAGTTACCAACCGTTCTTTAGTACGCGTTTCAAGTTCAGGAAGCAAGTCAACTCCTTCAGCATCATCCAACTCATAGGTGGAATAGTAATACGGTGTTTTGGCAGCAAATTCCGCAGCACATGAATCAACCATTCTAAAGCGTGGGTGCAGAGCAAGTGAATGCCTGCGACGCATGACAGCCTCTTCATTTCGACCAATTGGTAAGGAACGTGGACCTGTAGATGGGAACTCTGCTAATGCGTCAGCAATATGTTCATCCGAGAAACCATGACTCTTCCATGCACGCAATTGTTCTCTGTTCAATTCGTTGGGGAGGGCTGCTGTATCAGTGATTTCTTTCTCAATCTGCGCAATGTGCTCGAAGCGATACAAAAACCATCGAGTAATACGAGTGATTTCGTGAACCTTCTCGACACTCCAGCCACGACGGAATGCTTCAATTAACGCCCCCATGCGACGGTCAGTGGCAACTCTGCACCATTCGACAAGAGTCGAGTCGGGTAAGGCGGTCAAAGCCCTTTCAGCCATGCCTTCGCCTTCTGATTCATCGGCACGAGTCAACGGCCGAGGATGGGCACAACCTTGTTCCAAGGATGCCCAAGCTTTGAGGAATGCTTCTTCGAAGTTTCTCCCAATTGCCATCACCTCTCCTGTTGACTTCATCGAAGTCCCTAGTGTTCGGTCTGCAGTTCTAAATTTGTCAAACGGCCAACGAGGAATTTTCACAACACAGTAATCAAGCGTTGGCTCAAATGCAGCAGTTGTTCCTTCTCCAGTGATTGGGTTCGGCAATTCATCCAGTGTGTACCCTACCGCAATCTTCGCAGCCATGCGTGCGATTGGATATCCTGTGGCTTTACTGGCAAGCGCTGAAGAACGCGAGACTCGAGGATTTACTTCGATAACACGAATTTCACCAGTTGACTGATTGAAAGCAAATTGAACATTACATCCACCTTTGATGTTGAGTTCACGGATTAAAGCAAGTGCCTGGTCTCGCAGAATTTGGTGGTCAGCATCAGAAAAAGATTGCAAAGGCGCTACCACAGTCGATTCACCGGTGTGAACTCCCATCGGGTCGATGTTTTCCATCGTACAAACTATAGTTGCATTATCCGCACCATCACGCATTACTTCATATTCCAATTCCTGCCATCCAAGTATTGATTCCTCAATCAATACTTGATTAATACGAGAATTCCGTAACCCCAGTGTTGCGATTTCAACCAATTGCCCCATGTCCCAAGCAGTTCCTCCTCCAAGACCACCAAGTGTGAAAGCAGGACGAATAAGAATCGGCCAAGTACCTATTGACTCGGCAGCAGAAATGACTTCATCCATCGTATTACAAGCAATGGCGTTTGAAATTGGAAGATTTATCGATTTACAAACTTGATTGAATAATTCACGGTCCTCTGCCTTGTCAATTGCATCCAAATCAGAGCCGATCAATTCTACGCCAAGACGGTCTAGTGAACCATCATGTGCAAGTTCACTAGCAATGTTGAGGGCGGTTTGCCCTCCCATCCCCGCAAGTAACGCACAGGGTTTCTCAATCTCTAAAATACGACGAACTGTTTCCGGTAGTAACGGTTCGATGTAGACTTTATCGGCCATTTCAGGGTCGTTTTGAATTGTCGCTGGGTTTGAATTAACCAAGATAACTTCGTAACCATCTTCCCTCAATGCTCGCACTGCTTGACTGCCTGAAAAATCAAATTCGGCCGCTTGCCCAATTTTAATCGGGCCACTACCGAGCACGAGAATTGTTTTGAGGTCGTCTCTTCGGGGCATCAGTTGACACCTCCCAATGTTCCATCGACAATCTCACGGAATTGTTTGAACAGGGGTGCTGCATCATGAGGTCCCGGGCATGCCTCGGGATGGAATTGAACGGTGAATGAAGGGTGGCCTACAAGGTCCAATCCTTCGACTGTTCGGTCATTGGCATTGACAAAACGAACGATGACTTCAGCACCGTGCTGATTGACACCAGGTGGCGAACATGCCCCACTGGGGTGGGCCGCAAGCATTCCTGCGTCGGGGTCGGCAACAGCAAAACCATGGTTTTGACTGGTAATCGAGACCAAACCCGTTTTCAAATCGACGACAGGCTGATTTGCACCTCGGTGGCCGTAGCGCATTTTGTAAGTCTGCAAGCCAGATGCCAGTCCCATCAACTGATGGCCAAGACATATACCCATCACTGGCAATCGCGCTTGAACGGCTTGGGCTAATGTGTTCCTAGCCATGGTTGCTTTACCGGGGTGAGCGGGGTCTCCTGGACCATTAGAGCAGAACAATGCATCTATTTGATACTCATTTACAAGAACATCAAACGATGTTTCAGGAGGGCACCACACCACTTCAAAATGGAGACAAAGGTTGCGAAGTATATTGAATTTAATTCCACAATCAAGAGCACCAAGGCGTGGTAACGGTTGGTCAAGAGCATCCAATGCACCAGGGTTCAGAACCACCGGTGAAGTGATTGAGACTTGTTCGACCAAGTCTTCGAGGTCAGGAGAGGTAAGATGCTTGAGCCGCTGTTGCAGAAGTTCTTCTTCGGCTTCTGGGCCGAAGACGCAAAGCACAGTTCCTAGTTCACGAACTCGACGTGTTATGGCACGTGTATCAATTCCTTCAATACCTGGAACGCCATGCAATCGAAGTAAATCTTCAACCTTTGCAATTGAATGACGATGGTCAGGTTGGTGCATAGCATGACGAACAACAACACCTCTTGGCCAAACTCCTGCAGATTCGGAAGCGCTAGCATGAATGCCATAATTACCAATCAAGGGGTAGGTGAAAGTCAAAACCTGTCCTGCGAAAGACGGGTCGGTGAGAGATTCCTGATAACCCATCATGCCGGTGGTGAATACCAATTCTCCTTCTCCATGACCCTGAGCGCCAAATAGAGTGCCAGAATAGCGACCTCCATCGGCTGTAAGAAGTATGCCAGACCCTTCCGCAGAAGGTGGCAAATCAACGCCATATAAGAGGCCGTCAGCGGCATCTGGAAAAGTTGGAGCGTCGGAAACTCCACGTTGATTTTTACCCGGACTGAATGTGCCGGTTTGTACATCCACTCCCGACATCATTTTTGGTCGAAAACGGCCCCCCATAATGATTGGCATGAAGCAAGTGCGAATATTGCGGTTTGAGTATAGGTGTAAAACAAAGCCAAATAGGGTGTAAAACGCCGACTAAGCATTTGTTTACTCTTCTTCTTCACGGTCTAAATCCCGAACTCTCTTTCCTTTTGCCGATGGCTGAATAATCAGCCGAGCGTCGTCAAAAGTTCTATTGCTCCCCGCTTCTCCATACCAAGCATCGAGAAATAAAGCGAGAGCCGCAACTTCTGAATGTGGTTGATTGCCAACTGCCACATTGTATTGACAGTGTTTGTAAACATCACCAGGTACTTTCGCACCACCCACTACAAGGACAATTGGTCGGTCTCGACGGATACGAGGTATCGCCTCACGAAACGGCTCACCATACATGGTTAGATGAATCGCAACACCAGGCTTTCCATCACCCGCATCTTCCTCGACAAAACGGCGCAACCAGCCCATTGGGCCTTTGACATGCTGGCAATCCATTCCTCCGCCGAATCTACTAGCGACAGACTCTAAATTTTCAAACATTTTTGGATCTTCATCCCCAGCTAACAGAAAGCGGTCAGCACCAAGTGCACGACCAACCAATGCAAGATGGGTTGTGATACGCGGGTCTCGACCGAGCCGATAGCCCAGCCGTAAAACATCGACACGTTCACCTGTCATGATGCTTCGAGTTACCAATCCTACAAGAAAGGTGCAGTCGTCAATCGCTTGATTCCGATTGAGGTTGATGTTCCGGTTCATCATTGATAGGCGAGATATCGATGTCGTGATTAGCACAGAATTGCTTCAACCACAAGAGTAGAGAAGCATCGACGAGGAAATGTGCACAATAGGTCACTCCTCCCCAAAGAAGTCCGATTCGCGCACTACGCCAAATTGCTGTTTTAGATTCAAGGTCATTTGTCACAAATCCATAGACCAACGGTTCGATAAAGTAAAATCCGCATACAATAATCATCGCTCCAGAGATGAGTGAAGGCAATAATTGGCCTAATTCTCTGCTGAAATCCCTGAAGAATGATGATACAAGTCCAAAGAACATAACGGCTATTGCCACATCAGCGAAACTCAATTTCATCAAAATAGAGATGCCAATATCGAGGTCGTCATCATAAGAAGAGACAAATATCCAATAAAAGAACACTAGTATCATCAACAAAATACCGCCATAGTAAGCCTTTGCCGATATCATTTCGAAAATTGAATTATGGTCTTTGACATCAAGACGTCGAATCAATCGGTCGGCCAATTCTTTTCGATGTTCACTCGGACCTTGGGGGTCGTAGTTGCTCCCATTTTGTCCGAATTCCTCTGAAGAACTCTCTATAGTTTCATCGGACATACTCATGCTTGACACTCACATCTTATCAAATCTGCCGAACTCGCAGGGTTCATGAGCGGTGACTTTCGACCCCAGATTGTTCACCGAAACCGCATTTTCGCCGGAATTCATCGAAATGAAACGGAATCATGTCATGTGATGGGAATACTCAATGTTACGCCTGATTCATTCCACAAAGAAAGCCGAAGAATAACAGTGGATTCAGCTGTCAAAGCGGGTTTGCAAATGTGGCGGCAAGGAGCAACATGGGTCGATATAGGTGGTGAATCTACACGACCAAATGCAGACCCCGTTTCAGTTGAAGACGAATTGGGGCGTGTCATACCGGTCATTGAAGCGTTGCGTGCTGAAAATTCTGAAGGGCTGATATCAATTGATACGCGACGGCCTGAAGTTGCAAGAGCAGCACTTGATGCTGGAGCGGATTTGATCAATGATGTATCCGGATTGCGTGACCCCCAGATGGTCAACATTGTACTGGAAAGCGGATGTGGCGTATGCATAATGCACATGCAAGGAACGCCTGAAACGATGCAAACTCAGCCGAAATACGATGACTGCGCCAGAGAAGTAAGTTCACAACTACTTGAAACTGCCCGAGCATTAGTTGCGGCTGGACACCCTGTTGAATCCATAGTACTCGACCCTGGAATTGGCTTTGGCAAGAATTTTGAGCATAATTTGGAACTCTTACAGCGCCATGATTTGTTTCGAGGAGTTGAAGGGTTTGCTGTACTCTGGGGCGTATCTCGTAAGTCATTTATCGGGCAATTAACCGGCCAATCAGAGCCATCAGAACGGTTGAGTGGAACACTCGCAATTGCTTCAATGGCGCACTATGAACACATCGATATCGTTCGAGTTCATGATGTTCAGGAGCATATTGACCTGTTTAAAGTTCTCAATGCCGTTGACTAAAGTCCAAGACTGCCTAATAATCCCGCAGCAGCAAACCAAGCACCTGCCATGCTACCCAAGTTGGATAGGGATGTGACTAACAGGACTCGCCCTGCTTTATTGGTCCAAAACGAACCCAAACTTTCGAGTTTGAGGAATTGTTGCAGGTCTTCAGCCGTAGGCTCCCTCAATTTCAGTTGCACATAACCTGCAAACCATCCTGCTGCGAGGGTAGGATTCAGTGAAGTGATTGGCGAGGCTGCAGCAGCGGTGAGAATCGCCAATGGGTGGCCACGCGCAAGAGCACATCCAAGTGCTGCAAAAACAGCATTAGCAGCCGTCCAAACTGTAAACATTTCAAGCAAATTAACGCCTTCTCCATTGGCAATGAAATACACCATGAGGCTCATGACAAAAAGAGGTATCAGCCACGGAATACTCTTGGAAAATCGGCCTCGGACAGGGAGAAGTTCGAGTTGTTTCAATTCATCATCCTTAGGAGCAGTGTCTTTTTTGATATGGCTTTCAATACCTTTTAGATGCCCAGCACCTACAACGGCTAGTATCTTTTTGTCCGATGATTGTAAAGAGGATAACTTTCCGGCAAGAAATGCATCTCGTTCATCTATCAACACCGTACCAGCCCCAGGGGAGAAGGTTCGTAATTCCTCCATCAATGATGACAATAAATCCTGATTTTCAAGTAATTCTGCTACTTCTGGACCTTCGTCATCTTCTTCATCTTCCCCGAGCAATGACCATAGAATTCGAAATTTTTCACGGAACTTCATTTTCTTCCATGCACGACGTAATGTAGTTTGGATGTCGCGGTCAATCAAAGCAACTTCAAGTTCAGCATCTTCGGCTTCTTGAACAGCCACTAGAAGTTCTGCTCCGGGTTGCTGGCCTTCATCGAGCCCCATTTTTCGTTGCTCGGCCGCCAATAAGGATTGAAGCAAAACGAGTGGGGCTTTACCCTCTTTGACTACTTTGAGCAATCCCTCTTTGTCAAGACGCCGGTCACTGGTGAGTGCTTGATGCCGAGAAGCGCATAATTCTACAGCAACAATCTCTGGTTGGTAGGATTTTATTTGCTCACGAACTGCTTCTACGCTGGCTGTCGACACATGGGCTGTACCGAGAACTCTAAGGCGTGGAGATAAATCCACAAAGGGAGCATCTGTCATCATTCCACCTCTTTTTGGAATAACTTTTCTAATTCTATTCCCATCGCTTCAACAGCTCTTAATTCGGCTTCTTCTGGGTCATCAGGAATTTTTGTGAGGAGGACATCGAACGGTATTTGACCACCGGCTAACGCTTTGTGCCCACCAGACAAACCGCCACTCCACTTTTCAGACAATAGCCTTCCAAGGTGGAGTGATTCATCTGTTGAACGAGCAGAGAGAATAATTTTCCCTCTCCGCGGGCCAAAAACTACAACTTTGTTAACCCCTTCAGTTGGAAGGAGAAAATCAGCAATTTGAGCCAAGGAATCACGGTTTGGCATTGAAGTCAAAGGTGCGAGAAGTGTCGAATTGAATAATGAGCGAGAACCGAGTGCTTCAGAAAATGATTCTAGAGTTTCTTGGGACCGAGGCGGCTCTTCTATAGAACGGAGGAGTTCCTTATCAACGAATGCATTTAGCCATGATAGTGCCCGTATGTCAACGGGATTGAAATGGCGAGTAAAGCCAAGCGTGTCAGTTCTAATTCCAAACGCAAGTGCTGTTGCAATACGTGGAGTAATCGGATGTTGAAGGCTCATGAGGAGGCTAGCAACAAGCGATGAAGTCGCTGAGAATTCAGGGCGAACTAGAGAGATATCTGCTGCTACAGACTCTTCGAGTGAATGATGGTCAAGAACAATATGCGGCACGCAATCATTTGGAAGGACGTTATTTGCACCAGGTCGATGGAAGTCGACGGTTATGACAACCGCAGCATCACGCAGAACATCTTGCACTTCCCAATCGAGAATAAGGCGCCTGACTGGTATCTCAAGAAGTCGAACCATCGCTCGATTTTGTTGATGCTCAATAAGCCCCCCGTGCAACAGTTCGGGCACAAGACCCATTTGTTGAACTAACTCATACATTGCCAATCCCGCACCTAAGGCATCAGGATCGGGGTTGTCGTGGCAAAAAATAGCCACCTTGGAATTGACTGGTATCGATTTGAGATAATGCAAGACAACTCCTGCACCATCTTTTCGCTCCCATGACCGAATACGGTCTTGCATGGCTGCAAATGAAACATCGTCGACACTGATTAAGTCAACTCCATCCCCTTCCAAGGGCAAGGTCGTGAGAATAGGGATTTCGGCCCATCGATTTCGGATGGAGGCTACGGGGTCCTCATCAGCTAATGCTTCAGGGTTGAGCAACAACACTGCCGTTGGTTTGTGAGCATCGAGTGGCAATTCACTGAGGAATGTCGAGTGTGGAAGTGCCATGATATCACAGCCCTCCAAAGGCCCATCGAGAGGAAGTTTCTGGGCAAGCCCAACCAAGATACTTTTTCGCTGCTCAGCACACCATTGACTCAAGCGTATGGCGAGTTGTCCCGAACCGATGATGAGAAACATCCTTTCACCAGTTTTGCCTTTGAGTCCTTGCGTTATGAAGTTACGCTAGGTTCTGTTGCATCATCAAAATTCGATAACGACGTTTTCACGCTCATGGTCAAATATCTCAAAGAGGGAACGTCGTTCGCAACCTTTGACATTTGCAACAAATACAGTTGGAATCATTTGAATCGCCTTGTTGAATGAGGTCACACTGGAGTTGTAGAATTCACGGCGGTCTGCTATGCTGTTTTCAAGGGCTACCAATTGGTTTTGGATGTTGAGGAACGAAGAATCTGACTTCAACTCTGGATATTGTTCTGCAACCATGTTGATACGCGGAATCATTGCTGCGAATGCAGATTCTGCTCGGGCAGTTCCTTCGATGTTACCGCTTTGAAGAGCGCCTGCTGCTGCTCGGCGTGCTTCGAAAAGTTTGTCGAAAAAGGCAATTTCGTGCTTCGCAATGCCTTTTGCAATATTAACAAGGTTCGGAATCATGTCGTATCTTTGCTTGAGCAAGACTGAGATTTGCGCCCATGAATTGTCAACGTTCAACTCGAGACTGACAAGGCGATTCCATGTGGAGAAAAACCAAAAAATTCCGATGAGAAGAAAAAATCCGGCTACTGCTCCTGCAATAATGAGTCCATTAGACATGTTTTCGGCTTTCCACTTTACTTATTGAACCTATTGGTGTAGCCATACTTTGAGAGACAAGGTCTTGAAGCAAGGGCTGTTGCCATTGCTATCTCTGCATGGTCAAGGCCAACATGAGGTGCGCTGAGGGAATAAAATGATTGCAGAAACTCTGGCTATTTCCTTCGGGATATTTGTCGTTGCATTTTTGTTTGCACCTATCGGAATGGGTGGTGGGATGATTTTTGTCCCTCTCTTGCATTATGGATTGGGTTGGGAAATCAATGGTGCATTATTAGCAATTTCTCTTTCACTCACTTGTGTAGTGAGTTGGGGAAGTGGCCTTGCTCACAGAAATGAAAACCATTACGATGATTCTTCACTCAAAATTGGCCTCAAGGGCGCGGTCCCTGGGGCTCTTGTTGGTGTCGGCATCGTTCTGCTCATCGGAGAAGAAATGGATACTGTGTTCAAAGTCTTGAGTTTGATTATGATTTCTTGGGCGATATACAAAACAGCAATGAAGATGAGGAATGATTCGACAGACAAAGAAAATGAGGGGGGTGAAAACAATCTAGAGGTACAAGCCATACCTTTGCAAATTGGCTCAGGGATTGGTGGAATTCTCTCAAGTGTCTTAGCAGTAGGGGCTGGCGTCATTTATGTTCCAGTATTGAGGTCATTTGCTCACCTTAAACCTCGTAAAGCCATCGGTACAAGCCTTCATTTGATGATGGTTGTTGTGCCTGTATCTATTCTTGCACATATGCTCACACTGTCTTCCGAAATGTATTCAAAATTAGGTCAAGAAGTGTTGTTAGTTCTTATTTTCATGGCTCTTACACTTCTGGGTTCTCGTAGTGGTGCAAGATATGGTATGAAATATCTCTCAGAGCAACAACTGATGAAAATATTTCTCTTTGTCATCATAATTGTCGGATTAAAATATGTTATCGACCTAAGTGGATTTTAATCTTCAGATTCGAACACAAGTTCATCTGAAGGTGCATTAAACATCAATTGAGATGTGTCTTCAATGGCTACAATACCACGAATGCTGTGTTTCTCTTGGAGTTCCACTGTTGGCTGAGCCAATTTCACCCGCGTGCCTGCAAAGGACAGAAGATGGCCCGAAGATACATTCCAATCTCCTTCAGGTAACCAAAGTCCAATTGAACCAAGTTCAGGATGGTGAACAACAACTAATGTATCTTCGTTCTCGTCTACTTCAGCACGCACAACACGGAGCATTGCTGATTCTGGAATCAGTTTACTCGACGGTTGCCAGTCCTTCCATGTTTCCTCAAAGGGTTGATTATGCTCATCAGCACGCTGTTCAATCACCTTGATTTTCTTGGCAAATTCTTCAGCCTCTTCTTCACTTAATTGATTCAAGCCATCCAATAATGTGCGCATTCCTTCATGCTGAAGCATGTCAATTTGCGTCATTGCCGCATTCGCCATCAACAGGTGTTCAGACAATATCTCGAGTTGTTCTTGAGAACCAATTTGCAATGTGCATTCCATGGCTTCATCGAGAACTTCCAAAGCCAAACCTGGTTGGTCAATAGCCAATAATGCCTCACCAAGGTTCATCAATTGTATTGATGCATGTTTTTTGTCCCCTGAAACAATATCCTTTGCACATTGAATATGTTGTTCAGCAGATTGACTATCTTCGAGAAGATGACGAGATATTCCGGCACATACAAGATAGGGCAGTCTAGGGGCTGAAATCAACTGTGCTTGGCGGTCTGCGGTCTCGAATAAACGAGCCGAACGTTCCCATTTCTCAGAAGCGATTGCAAGCAGTCCGAGTTGATATACAGCGTGCATTTCAGCAAATGAATCGTCGATAAGTGTGGCTGATTGAAGCGCTCTGGAGAGATGTAGTCTGGCTGTATCTCTTCTACCTGACATTTTTGCCATCAATCCCAAAGCAGTCTCTGTACGATACAAATAACTGCTAAAAACACTGTTTGCGAGTTCTGCTGAAGATTCATCAAGTGGTGCTAAATCAAGGCCGATGGCTTCCAAGACCTCGCTGAGTAATAGCAGAGTTTCCTCATATGCTTCCCGAAGTTGTTCGGAGGAATTGTTTGAAGTGAGGAGAGATAAATGGGCATCAAGTGAAAGAATCGGTTGGCAAATTGTCGGCAAGGAACCCAATTGCTTCAAGTGACTCCCCTTGACTTTCTCTCCTGCTAATGTTCTTTGCAAAGCCCGCTTAAGGTTTGGTTCAGAACTCTTACTCGGTGCTGATTTCTGTGATTGTGGCCGGTCTTCAATGAGTGAATCAACCATCCATGTGAGTTTTGCCTGGATATCATATTGATGTACTCGGCTGATGGCA
>ENA-OREN01000648-OREN01000648.1-marine-metagenome-genome-assembly--contig:-NODE-648-length-47602-cov-5.444734_pt1 | contig 47602 bp, 26 predicted proteins | sample MGYA00248624_ERZ508555 | MGnify/ENA primary metagenome ERZ508555 (study PRJEB26222, sample SAMN06267773) | marine metagenome | isolation source: Saanich Inlet, British Columbia, Canada | place... | reverse complement strand
AGTTGAGCGCGGAGGGGATCCCCACGGCTCGAGAAAGCAACACACCCCGGCCTTCGGCCACCCCTCTCAAGAGGGGAGATATGCAGAAGGTGTTATTTTCTTGAACCGTAGAGAATTAAAATTTAAAGATCGTTCCTCGGATTAGAGTCACCACAAGGAGTGATGGATCTAAGAGAGGAGGTTTCGTTGCGGTGCGAACAGCAACGAAACCTCAGTTTTTAAATTTTTTTGCAGAGATTTAAAACTCTGGTGTACATCACTCGTTACTTACTTTTATGTCCTCTCATCCATCTTGAGGATTTTCCAGTAAGCCCGAATGTTATGGCGTGTACTCGCCAGTCTGTGAATCAACTCTACTAACCAAAACGTAGAGAAGTTTTTTACACCACAGACAGTGGTTTTTAGTGCCAGCATGTCTTTCTAGGTTAAGAAAGATGGAAACAACAAGGGCTTGTTCCGCTGGCAGAGTGGAGGGAAGAGCCTAGAGCTCTTCGATTACCACTTCCACTTTAATGATGCGTTCGTATACATCGAAAGTGAAAGTGGCAGTCGTCCCGTCCTCCGACAACTCGCGCTCCATACGGGCGCGAATTACCGGAGTCCCGGGGTTATTCCGCGGATTAGTAAGATCCGCAAGAATAGCCGGGGGGAGGACGACCTCCACCACAGCGGCGCCGTGCTCTTCGACAAGAGCCATCACCTCGGACGCGTTTTTCACGGTTTCGCCGTGAATCGCGACCTGGTGTGGTCCGCTCTCGCCGGTGAGCTTAGTCACCGCCGCCTGCAGCGCTTCCGCGTGCTCCGACGACATGTCGGAGTGACGCGTTACACGCAACACTGTTGCCATTATTTTTCACCTCCTTTCGGTGGCTGTATGGCTCTGCCGGTTCGCTCCCCGCAGTCGGGAGACGCATGCGTAATTGCACGCGATTTCTGCTCATTTTTCTGAACAGCAACATAGTAATTACAGTATCTATATTGCTAGTCAGAAATTAAATTGTAATGTTTAGATTCCTCTGATTAGAACCACCACAAGGAGTGATGAGTCTAAGGGAGGAGGCTTCGTCGTAGTGCGAACTGTAACGAAGCCTCGGAGAGAGAATTTTTTTGATCAGAGATTTCGAACTCTGATTTGATCTCGCGCGCCTATTCGGCGTCCGGGACCAGGGCTCCATAGAGCCCCTTCTCGAGGATGATCCGAAGTCCATCCTCGAAGGAGATGAGCACCTCTTCGGTGCCTTCCGCCGAGTAGCCCTGGGCGGGGTTCCATCCCCGATCGAGGAGGAAGGCTCGCTTGCCTTCCTTCCACGCGGGGTACATTCTCGTCACGTCGCACCCATACGAGGAGTGGTTCTCCTCGTACTCGGCAATCATGCGATTGCCGATAAGGAAGGTTTCGGTTTCTTCTGGTGGCGCTTGGTTGCAGGCGTCGCGTCGAAGCAGGGTGGCGCGTTCGCGGTATGTCATAGAGGCCATGATGGCCTCCTTTCAAGTTTGCCCTGCTCGTGATGAGGCGAGGGCGTTCGGAATTGAGCCTGGAGAAGGTTTCTACGGCTCGAGTGAAGTTTTGTGTTGTCCCCCTCTTTACATAAGAGGGGGTAGGGGGAGTTTTGTATTGAAATACAGAACAACCACCCCGATCTCCTTTAGGAGATCACCCCTCCTTCGAAAGGAGGGGACAAAGCATCACTTGAACCGTAGAGAATTTGATTTTAAGGATCGTTCTCGGACTATCTTCTTAATTGAATGAAGTATTCAGAAGATAGGTGAGAAGAGATGTTTTGGGCGATTCAGGTACATCTCTTCGAAACCGTTTCCTGATCTGCTTTGCAGATGAGGAAAGTAGGTGCGCTCTATAATAGTGAATATGTAGCGCACCTGCCTTCCTCGGCGAAATCTGTTTTATTCAGACCTCACCCCAACCCTCTCGAGATCCTTCACTCTGTTCAGGACAGGCCTTAGGAGAGGGGGCAGGATAGGGTAAGAATACGTAGTCTATATTCTTGCCCCATCCTCAGACGTATGTCTGATTCAGGGTTCGCACGTCAGTAAAGGTCCTGTCAGACCTGTACCGGAGGGTTACCGTTGTTTTCCGTGCCGTCGTAAGACAGCGTTGGTATACTCGATATCCTCAACCCCCTTATCCGCCAGTAGGCGGAGGGAGCGTGACAGTTTTTGGCATAAGCCCTTAGGTGATACTCTCTCCTCGATACCGTATCTAGTACGGCACAAGGTTATCTTCTAAAGTCTTTTGCACATATGGGTTGTTAATTGTTCTTCACTGGTTGGCAGTGAGAAAGATGCGAGAGAAGGAATGTTCTATGTGTCGCGTTTTGGCCTGTAATTATTGTTATGTGCCTTTGCGACGAGGTGTTTGGCCTCTTTCCGCTCATTGGTTAGTCCGTAGAGTAGAGAAGTGGTTTGTTCTTCTCTCTCCATCTTTCTTACTGCAACTGCTATACAAAAAAGGTGCTAAGAAGTAGTGGTCTCTGTGAGGGAGTATCCGCCACTTCTTAACACCCAGTTATTAGGTATCTTGAAGATGATGCTTAGATGTGTGGGCTTGTTTAGCCCCGCTCAGCCTATTAGGCGTTGTTGCGCTCTCTCCTCAGAAAGCTTTATTAAGTTGTAATGTTCGTTTCTGCTCTTGACGTTTTTGCTCTTTTGTTACCTTCTTGACGACAGTATAACATGTATTTATATAAATGTCAAGAGGGTGTGGCAAGTATTTTTAACTTATTTATATCTTGGCTAAGATTAAACAAGAATAGTTCCTTGTTTTAGTGAAGTATTTGTCACAAAGTATTGACATTTTGTTTTTGACGTGATACAATACAGTCATCAAGTATCAAATTTCAGATGTCAGTTATCAAATTTTTGCGCATCTGACATTTGAAAACTGAAAATTGAAATTTAATTCCTATGTATAAAGAAGTACTTAATCAGGCTGGGTTAAGCCAAGATCAAGCAGAAATCTACGAGATTTTGCTTAAAAATGGGGCGCTTACAGCCGGTAAAATCAATCAAAATACCCCGATTAAACGGGGATTGGTATATAAGCTATTAGATCAGCTTATGGAGTTTGGGTTAGTAGAAAAAGAGGAGGATCCTGGGAAAGTGGCACTATTTAAGCCAAATCATCCGTTAAAGATTAAGGATTTAGCTAAAAATAGAGAACAACAGGCGAAAGACGCTCAAAGAGTGTTAGAAGGAGTTATTCCGTCGTTAGTATCAGACTTTAACCTTATTTCTGGTAAGCCCGGGGTGCAGTTTTTTGAAGGAAAAGAGGCATTTAAGGCTATTACGGACGATTCTTTAACTGCAAAAGAGGCGATTTACAGTTATGCGGACAATGATGCCGTAAATAAGTATGCAGCAAAAGAGAATGCTGAATATGCAAAAAAGCGTGAAAAAAGGGGAGTAGCAAAGAAATTAATAACCACGGATTCAGAATTTATTCGGAATTACCTTAAAGAGCACAAGGGAGTGACAGATATTAAAGTAATAGATATGGGGGATGATGGGTTTGAGACCGTTATTATGATATACGATAATAAAGTATCGTATTTAACCTTGAATAAAGACTCTCGGATAGGGGTTATTATTACAGATCCTTGGATTTGCAAGATGCATCGTACGTTATTTGAGCATCAATGGAAGCAATTGAAGAGTTTAGATGATAATACCGCTCCGAGTCCCTCTTCAATCAAAGAGGCAGATGAGTCGAACAAAAAAACACCTCTTCGAGGTGGTGAGATTCCACAAACTGGGCCAACGAGGATGGCTTAATGGCGGAACTTACTCAGGCTGGAGGGCTTTTTGGAGTGTTACAACGGTTTGGTTGTTTTCTTTGTCTATCTCCCAGTCTGTAATATAAAATTTGTCTGGGCCTGTTTTATCGAGTCTTGTTTTAAGTTCTGTTTCAAATTCATAGGTTTCGTCTATGTCTCTTGCTTGGAGTTTGTGGTAGTCAAAATAAAGGGCCTGAGCACTTTGGGGTGCGAAAGCAGGTGTGGCAGCCCTGTCTATTTCTATGCCAAAAAGTGTTTCTCCTGTTCCATGATAATCTGGCTGTACCGATACTCCAACAAATCCGAATTTTTCTATATAGTAAGGCATAAGCTCTAGGGTAACATCTGCCTCTATTTTTTTGTCTTCAGATTCTACGTCTATTATTTCTTTCATCATTGCTTCTCCTAATTTAGAGCCAGTTGCCTCTGGAATAATGTTTACGGACCCAAGGTAGAGGGAGCCATCTTGTCTTTCGTCTATTCTAAAGAAACCCATAATTGTTCCTTCGTGTCGTAAAATATGAATGCGAGAATTGGGGTTTTCGAAAGAAGCCTCAAGTCCTTTTAGCCCTATAGCTACAATTTTTTCTGGGTAACGAAGAGTGTAGTTTGTTTTCATTTGTGCTTTAAGTTCATTTTGTACTTCTTCTCGCTCATGTTCGGGGAGATCGAGCATTGATACAGATTCAAATTCTGTATTTGCTATTTCTGCCAAAGGAATGTCGATACCTTCTTGTTGGAGTGCCTGGAATGCACTAGAAAAAATAAGAACATCTGTATTAAGACTATCGAGCTCCCCTGATATTCTTTCTGCATCTTGCTTTGTCTTTGTTGCATTTGAGTCTATAATTCTCCCAGCTCGTCGTAAAAGATTTGAAACTACTTGTTCGACTTGAGGAGCTTTGCCTTCGAAATGTTGATTGAGGTATTCACGGATAGTGTCTGTTTGGTCTGCTATTTCAGTAAATTTTCCAAATAATTTTTTAGCAGTTGCTTGGTCGAGTGTATCTGCTATGGTAAGAATTTTTTCTGCAGCCTCAGAGTCTTGTTCTAATGCAAGAAACGCTTTTAGTCCATTTTCCCCGTATTCTTTAACAAATGCTTGAAGTCGTTCTACTTCGTCTACTGTTACTCTGTCGACATAAGAAAGAAAGTGTCGCTGCACCCAAAAAGAATAGTCGGCTAAATCGATTCCAAACCCATCTTCTATTTCTTTTCTCATTCTAGAGCTCATGAGTTGTCTGTATTCAAGATCTTGAGCTGAAGTTAAATTTTGTGTAGGGGAGATGAGAGCCTTGTATTCTTCTTCGGAGACTGGAACTGGCGAATCTTCTCCTTCTCGATTTTTTATATATTCAAGATTATGGGCGAAAATAATTTGCTTTACCATCGGGTGAAGTTCATCAAAATTGTTTATTTGGTCAATATCAATAAAAAATTGTTCCTTGGTTTCCTTTAGAGTTTCTTGTAGCTCAAGAATTATACTAAGAGGTCTTGTTCCCATTGAGGGATCTAATTCTTTGTGTCTGATTGCATTTAAAGCTTCTTTGTTGAAAAAAGAATAAAAATTATTATATTCAGGCTCGTTTTGTTTAATATATTCCTTGATTTGTCTTGGTTCTACTTCTGGGCGTGTATATATCTCTCGGAGCTGCCCATGTGCATAGTATCCAACATGGAGCGGAGATATTCGTGTTATAGGGTTCATTCCAATAGCTCCTATATTCATTCCTCTTAGTCGAAAATGATAAGAGTCTTCAATGTGTGCGCTATTAAAAGCAGTTGCTTTGCTTGCTCCTCCTGGAATGCCAGCTGCTTCAGTTGTATGATAATTAGTTTTTGTATTAATAAAATCTTTAAGATGTTCACGCAATAGATAGTTTGGTGTGTTTTCTATTTCGTTCTTTAGTTCTTTCATTATGGTCAGGAGTGGTCCTTCAGGAATGCTTTCATCGAAGGTGTTTTGTAAAAGTTCAAGATAGCTTTGCAAAAAATCTAAAACTTCGTGTCCCATTGCATTTGTTTCCGGAGTATTCAGACGAAGGAGCGTTGCTATTTGATCAACGGTACCAGATGGTTTGGTGTAATCCTTTGCAAGGTGCATTGCAAGGACCTCTTCTATGAAGTTATAATTTTTTATCCTTTCAAGTTTTCCTATAAGAAGAAATGTGGCTATAGATGGAGCTTCTTGAGAGGATTGGAGTACTTCGGCAAGTTTTTTTTCTATTTGTGAGGCTCTTAAATACCGAGAAGAGTTAGTATCTTGTGCTGCCCATTGCACAAGAGATTCAATTTTTCTTGAACAGTCATTTGCTGTCGGGTTGAAAACAATACTTTTAATGTATTCTAACTCCTCGTCAAGCGATATATGCTGAGGCTGTATCTCTACGTGATACCCGTGTGCAAGATTTTGTATTTCTTGCTTTGCTTTTTCCGTTAAGTTTGATGATTCATCGGATTTTTCACGTTCATATTGCCCATTTTCGTTTTTTGTTCTTGAATATTTTATCTTTCTTTCTTGAGATGGAAGTGCTGAAAGTTTTTCAAATGCTGTTCCTAATGGCGAAGAATCAAACGCTGATGTGTCTGAATCGATGATTTCTTGTTTTTGTGTTGGCTCTTGGTTTTGTTCGCCGTTAAATTCAGCAGAAAAGGGATTTGACGGGATATCTTTTTCTTTTTTAGGTGACATAGCCGCTTTTTAACTTTTTCTTTTCGAATGAAAAGATTTATGGACTTCTTTAAGGCCTTCGTCTGTTACATGAGTGTAAATCTGAGTAGTGGTAATAGAGGAGTGGCCAAGCATGGCTTGCACGCTTCTAATATCTGCTCCGTTTCTCAACAAATCTGTTGCAAATGAATGCCGCAAAGTATGTGGAGTAACTTTTTTTGTAATGCCGGCAACGGTAGCATATTTTTGTACCAACCGTTCTATCGATCGGGGAGAGAGGTTTCCTTCTTTTTCGTTGTCTTTCATCGCTCTGTCTTGCCGAACAAATAAATAGTCCGAGACATCTTTCCTCATATCGAGATATTTTTTAAGCCATTCCTTAGAGTCTTGTGTTAAGAAAACAACGCGAAGTTTGCTGCCTTTTCCGCGAATAGTGAACTCGTCTCTTTTTAAGTTAATCTGGTCGCGTTTTAGGTTTGCTAGCTCGGAAACACGAAGACCGGTAGAGAATAACATTTCTAAAATCGCCTTGTCTCTGGTCTGAACAATATTTGTGTTCTTTACCTCAAATGGTGCTCTCATGATTCTTTCGAGCTCTTCGTGGTCTAAAAATTCTACTTGTCTGTCTTCTTGTTTAGCTAATTCTATTTTTTCTGCTTGCAGCGTTTTAATATCTCTTTTCGCGAGGTGTTTTAAGATAGATCGCAGTGCTATTAAATGATAATTCTGGGTTTTTTTCTTGATTGGTTCGCCGGTTTTTTCGTCTTGTAATCTATTAAGCCAGAGGCGGTATTTACGAACCATTTCTAGGTCTATGTTTTTTATGTCTGGGTCTTTTGTAAAAGTAGAGAATCTTCGTAAGTAAAAATCGTAGTTTCGAAGCGTTGCTTGAGAACGCCCTTTTTCTATTTCGAGGTGTTCTAGAAATTCTGTAATAGCGATGGAGAGTAACATAATGCCAATCTACTAATAATATTCGAATCTACTAATCTACGAATGAGAGCAAAGGATTCTTTTGGGGTGAAGGTATGTCGTGCGGAAATTCACAATAAGCCCGAGTTTTAGATTTGCTGCTTTTAGATAGCGCTGCATTTGATAGTAATCTTCTTTCGTAATAAAATTTTTTGTTTTCAAATCAAGAAGAATATTATTTTTTACATAAAAATCGACTCGATTTCCTCTTGCAGGTGATTGTTCTAATCGTTCTATAAGAAATTCACGTTCATGCTCGATGTTGTTTTTAATAAAAAGTTCTTCAACACGGTCAGCATACTGCTTTTCACGTCCAAATCTGCCTATTTCATTGTGTGCTTGAAAGCACAAGCCATTAATTTTGTAAGATAGCTCGGGAAAAAGTAATTCTGCCATATTATTAGTAGATTGGTATATTTGAATACAATTCGTATATTGGAATTATGAGTATATTATACGACACTTAATGATTACGGAGAAGTACTTGAAGGGATTGACAATTGTTTGGTATTATATTAAACATACTTGTTCATCTTAAATAATAGTAGTATGAAATTGTCCTCCGCCAATATAGGGATAATTATACAAAAAGTATTTTGCGAAAAAATGCGCCAATTTTGATGGCGTTTTTTTGATTAAAAAAGTGATTCTATGAAAAATATACAACACATTCTTTCTTTGGTTGTTATTATACTTGTGCTTGTTGTTGGGGTTGTCGGGGTTCAGACGTTTAGGCCGCAGCAGACTAATGCGAGTTCTCCTTATACTTTTGCAGGGACGCATTTGTCGTACATTTTTTATGACTGGCAAAGTTGGCAAAATTCTACAATTTTAAAACACGACGACGTTTGGGCTCAAACCTTGCGTTTAATGACAGAAGCATCACCAAATTTAAGAGGAATGCAAATGGTTGATATTAATGGTGATGGTCTGGTGGACGTACTCTATTATTCTCGTCGTGAATATAAACAGGAATGGTATTTTGATGCAGCGGTACTTATTAATACAGGCGGAACGAAATTTGATCTAGCATATAAATGCACTACGCTAGAAAGAGGCAATGGTACAGATTTAGTTTTTTCCTATAGCTTCTTTGGTGATTGTGCTCAACAATAATAAACTCTATGAAAATTTCTCAAAAAGCTAAAATAAGCGTATTTGTTGGATTGTTTTTTGTATCAGGCGTACTTATTGGCTATGGCCTCTGGACCGGGGCACAAAAAGTGTTTGCAACTCCAGAAAATCATGTTCCAGGGTTTCATGTAAACATTTTTCATGACGCACCAACCTGGGAACCCTATTCAAACACCAGAAAACCAAACGATCTTATTCCTCATGCTTGGTTTTATAGGGCATCCTCTGACCAGCCAACAACTATAATAGATATGAATGGCGATGGATTGCAAGATATGGTTGTTCATTATATATATGGCGGTGCAAAATGGGGATTTGCAATATTTATTAATAAAGGAAATGTGGGGTATCAGTATGCGTATAGATGTTTTGTACAGCATGCAAATCCAGGAGATCCTAATTCAATTGAATGGAGAGGTGATTGCGCACAACAATAAGTTATTAAAAAAAAACTATGAATATATCAAAAAAAATAATAAGCATTCATCCTATTATTGTTGTAGGGTTTGCTGTTGTGCTTCTCATAAGTTTAGGAGTTGTGTTGTTTTATGAAATAACTCCGTCACGAGCACGATCTTTTGAAGTAACAGGCTCGTATGTATTTAGCAACTACAGAGACTGGCCAAGATCAGAAGATCCTAAACCTAACGACACCATGCGATGGTATTTGAGCGCGATGCATCAAGTTCAAAATCGACCACTCGATACAACCCCTACAGCTTGGCGAGCAACAGAGCAAGTTGATATTAATGGAGATGGTCTTATAGATATACTTCATCGTTTTACAAGATGCGATTCTAATAGCTGTAGTAGTGTAGATGTTGATTATTATGTGCTTTTGAATAAGGGGGATCTTTCTTTTGAAGTTGGGTATGTATGTCGCAATGATGGTGTGTGGCGCGGAGACTGTGCGGATATTTAAAAAATTAACATTATAATCTATGAAATTATTTTCAAAAATATTCAAAAAAACGAGCATTATTGTAGGGATAACAATGGTTTTTACTGCAATGATTTTTTTGCTAGTTAGGCCATCGATGGTATTTTCTAATAGTAGTGAAATATCTGGTTCTAGAGTATTTAAAAATTATAAGACTGAATGGCCGTCATCCGATGGGCCACGTGCAAACGATCCTTATCGATCATTGCTACAATTAACGCCGATTTCTTTTAATTCTGCTGGGAATCATGGGACTGGTTCAAATTTTGTGGATATTAATGGCGATGGGTTGGTTGATCTTTTATATATTAATCATGGAACGAGCTATTTTAATTCTCAAAATATAGGATGGGTTCAGAAATATGCAGTATTAATAAATAAAGGGAATGGTTTTGATGTAATATATAAATGTGTTGTACATAACGATAATTTTGTTCAATTGTATGGCGATTGTGCAGCCCAATAATCTATGAATAACAAATTAATCATTGGTTTTCTTATTGCCACATTCTTGATTCCTACTCAGCTGAAAGCGGAGGAGCTTTTAGAAGGTGTCGATGGATCGACGCCGTCTGTTGAACAGGAGGTTTCTTTAGATGTACCCAACGAAGAAAAACAGGATTGGACCTCGCTTGACGAAGGTTTAGGCGATACAGAAGAAGCTACGGAAGAAGAAATTGCAGCAGTAGCAGCAACTGCAGAAGTTTCTATTGCTGCAGAAGGAGACATAGATGGATCTTTTTCTTATCCAGATTTACCGTCAGCAAATGCTGTTCCTGCTCAACAATCCAGGCAAGGGTTTCAAGATATGTTTTCGAGCAACCAGTTTACTGGCGAGGCAACTTTTAAGTTCCCATTGTTTTCTTTTGCAGGCAGGGGTGGAATGAGCCCGTCTCTAGATCTTTCCTATAGCAGTTTTCAGGATTCGTTACTATCACCCTACGGAAAAGGGTTTGATTTAAGTGTAAGCAGTATTTTTAGAACCTCTCGATATGGAGTTGATCAAATATACGAAAGAGATGATTTCGCTGTTCGATTGGGAGATAATTATAACGAATTGCTTTTAGAGAACGTCACCGACCAAACATATAGAGCAAAACTTGGAAACGATTTTTCTACGTATACAAAAACAGCGGCTGGTTGGGTTGTTGTAGATACTTCAGGAATACTATATACATTCGGAGAATCTACAGCCTCGGTGCAAAAAGATCCAGACAACACCGAGCACGTTTTTAGATGGTTTTTAACGTCTGCGGTAGATGTTAACGGCAATAGAGTAGAATACGATTATTTCCAAGATCATAACCAGGTGTATCCAACCGAAATTAGATACGCATTTACCGGTGCCAATCCACTCTATAGAATGCGATTCGAATATGCAGAAAAAACATCGTCTGCTACAAGTTATAAAACGCAGTTTGAACTTGCGACATATTATCTTTTGCAGAATGTATATGCAGAGGAATCTTCAACTGGAAGTTGGAATACGGCTCGGACATATACGTTGTCGTATGATTCTACCTCGACAGCGGTTTCTAAATTAATCCGAGTGCAAGAATCTGGAGGTGGTATAACACTTCCTGTTATAGATTTTGAATATGGCACCAGTGGGACCGCTATTCATTTACTTACCAAGATAAAAAATAATCAGGGGAGTGTTATTTCGCTTGAATATTTGTCTTCGACTGGTTATAGAGACTCAGACGGGGGAGTGAATATGATACCGTTTGTCGTTAAAACGTTGCATGCTATTACTTATTCAGATGCAACAACTGGAAACCTTTCTCGAACGACACACGATTATTATGGTGGACATTATTTTGTTGATTATGCAAATATTTTTACCCGTGAGTATTCTGGCTTTCGTGAAGTAGTTACAACCGATTTTTTAGGGAATGTTTCTAAAGTCTATTTTCACCAGAGTGAATTTGCAGACGATAACGACGAAAGTAGTTTACAAGGCGAATACCAAGACCATTTAAGTAAAAAGGGAAAACCATACCGACAAGAGGTGTACGACAACGCTGGGAATGTATATGAATCTACTATCCGAAAATGGGTACATTCTCCGTTGCCCGAAGAAGACCGGTTTCTTGTGGTGCTAGAAAACGAGACATCTCTTTTGTGGGATGGGAATGCAACGCATCGTGATACTGCTATTTCGTATACGTACGATGCTTATGGAAATGTTGTACAAGAAAAAATGTGGGGAGAGGTTAATGCTAATGGAGCGAATGGAGAGTTTGCTGATAGCGGAAGCGATTCGAGAACTCAGTCGTATGCATATATTTATAATACTCAAAAAAATATTCTCGCAGCGGTAAAAGAGGCAACGTTGGCAGATGCAGACGGGGTCGTTGTTTCTAAAGAGAGAGCTTTTTACGATAATTTAGAATGGGGGATTGTTACTAAAGGAAACCTTACAAAGGCTGAAAAATGGCTTAACACGACAGATGAGTACATTTCGACTACGTATACCTATAGTCCAAAAGGGCTTGTTAGAACTCAAACAACTCCTCGTGGGCATACGACAACATATTCATACGACAGTTTTGAATTGTATCCAACCATTATATCAAATGCTCTTGGGCATACATCTACCCTTACCTACAACTATGCAGTAGGGGATGTTAAAAGAGTGGTAGATCCTAACGGCATGGTTCAAGTGTATGTGTACGATGGAATAGGAAGAGTAACATCTAGAAAAATTTCATCGAATACAGATGCAGATACGCTTGTTACAAAAGAGCAGACAGAGTATTACGATTCACTTATTCCGCGCAGAGTGGTTGCTTCGGTGTACCATTCAGAAGGCAATGAACCAAAAAAATCTTTTACCTATTTTGATGGCTTTGGAAGAATTATTCAAACAAGGGTTTCTTCCGAAGAGGTGAATAGGTTTTCGGTGGCTTCTATAGTATATGACGCACTAGGGAGGGTGAACAAAGAATTTGTTCCGGTGTTTCAAACCGGATCTTCGTACCAAGTAACAGCTCAGCCAGATGCCCAGGCTGCGATACTTGAATACGACGCAGTTGGCAGAGTAACCAAAACAATAACAGCGGTTGGTTCTCTTGTGAAACAGTATGACCAATGGGCTGTAACAACGACAGATCCTAATGGGAATGTGAAGGTTCATACAAGTGACGTGTATGGAAATCTAGTTGAAGTAGAAGAGAATAATGAAGACTCTGTTTATAGAACACAATATGTGTACAATGTACTTGGGAATTTAGTACGCATAACAGATGCAGAAGGAAACGTTCGTAATTTTACGTATGATTCTTTTGGGCATCTTCGACAGAATGAACTGGCGCATACTTCTACAGCAGCGGCTGCTTTATATACATTCGAATACGATTTAAATGGAAATAAAATAATGGAGATGCAGCCAAATGGCCAATCGGTTATTTGGGTGTACGACCAGCTCGACCGTGTTATTTCCGAAGACAATCCATTAACAGAAGAGCTTGAAGTTATATATAGCTACGACGACGCTCCTTTTGGAATTGGAAGGGTAGGGACCATAAAGAGTGATGGCGCTACTATAACCTATGGCTACGATGTTCAGGGGAATGTTATAAACGAAACGCGTAATGTTTCGGTTGCGAAATCTCAAAAAGCCGTGTCTCCGTATTCTGCTTATTTATTAAACCCAGCTACGGTAAATACGGGGCTTATTCTTACGAGTTTTGCCGAAAACAATACTATTACGTTGTCTTCTGGCGTTTCGTATGAACTTAATAAGTTTAAAAGAACGGGCGTCCCCAAAGAATATGCAGAAGAAGGACTAGAGGTTGTTGGAACAGGGCCATTTAGTATATACGATGGTAGAAATGGCACAGAGGCATTAATGCCTATACAGTTAGCAGGAACAACGTTTCTCTATCCAAACCAAAGGTATAGCTCAGATTTTTATATATCAGCACCCAGCGGAAGAGCAACTGTTACGATAGAGCTTGTAGGAGATAAAACAGAAACAATTACTATCCCAGCGGGGGAAGTGGTGAAATATAGTGCAGGAAGCTATAAGACAAAGTCGACGATTATAACATCGGATTTGCCAATCTTAGTGTTTCACAAATCAACCAATGGCGGAGACGCGGTAAATATGCGACCAGCAACACGCGAATTGTATGGTGTTTCTAGCGGAAGCTATACGTTAGGAGCTGTCTACGATAAGACCAGGGTTTCAATTCGTTCGCATACTGGAAAAAAAGTTACTCAAGTAATTAACAAAGGACAACGGCTTACGAATCCGTTAAAAGTAGTTGGTTCACAAGGAACAGGTGCAGCTGTATGGATTTCTGCAAGCAAGCCGATTGCAGCGTATCAATATGGTGATGGCGATGGAGGAGAGGCAACAGCCTTTTTATCGCCGAAAGATTTTATTACAGAATCGAGGCTTCCGCGGACAGCTCAGTATATGGTGGTTGTTACAAAAGATCCGAATACAACAGTTGCATTAATGAATGAATCTGGAGATATTATAGAAACAAAAACATCAGAAAAGACATTTGATAAATTGTATTTTGGGGAATCTTCGAATGGTTCTCATATTCAAAATTATCCCCGGGTTATTTCTAATAAACCGGTGTATATAATATATGAAGACTCAAGAACTCATGACGAGCGGAATCTACTTGGAATAAGAGAATCTCGCGTATGTAGTTATGAATATGTTCCGTTATTTAATGTAGATAGTGGAGTTGTTGTTCAAAGTTTGGCAGATGGAAATGTGGTAAGCACGGGTGATTATGTTGAAGAGCTTCAGGAGGGTGAAATTGCGTACATTCCAAATTCTGCGTATATTCCAAATTCGCAAGCTAAAAGAGGCCAATTAATTGTAAGTTCTCAGCCTTTAAGTGGTTATGCAAACGATAATAGCGGCAAAGGAAGAGAAACAATTGTGTCTAATGAATGGCGTGGAAAACGATTTGCCATTCCTTATTTAAGAGACACAACTGTGATCGATTTATATAACCCTCAAGATTACGCAGCAGCAATAACAATTTACTACGGAGAAAGTACCCAAAATATTCAACTGCTTCCTGGTGAGTTTAAACAAATTCAAGGTGAATTCGGTTCAAATGTTCTGGTCTTGGAGTCTAATATAGATATTATTGTTGGTCATGAAACAGTTCAGGGTAGGGATTCGGCGCCAGTGCCACCAGCAAGCACTGATATGATTGGAATGGATGCTAATCACTATTTTGTCGCAGCAACTGAGGATAATACTCAAATTGTGATCCATGATCTTTCAGGATCTGTTACTCATACGCTTAATAGCGGTGAGCAAGTTAAAAGTATCAACGAAAGCCAACTTTTAAAAGGACGAGGTGCTATTAGGGTTACTGCAGATAAGCCTGTTAATGCCTTTCAATATGCTGATGGTGATGGAGGTGAATCGACTGCTTTTGTGCCAGTTAAACTTTTAAAACAGAGTTACGGATTCCCTCGTTCTCCTGAATATGTCGTGTTAGCTGCAGTTGAGGACGATACTACTATAGATATATATGATGCTGATGGAAAAATGCATTACAGTTGGACAGTAGATTCTTTGGCGAGAATTTATGCTACCTCACCTCGACATGTTCAAAAGGGTTTTTCTGTGAAAGCAAATAATCCAATTTATGTGATGTATGAGGATTTAGAAACCAATGATGAAAGAAATGTAATGGGCTTTAATCCTCAAGATATTTGTTCTTCTCATGAGACTTTCTTGGTTAACCCAATCAGTGTAAAGAGACCGGCTCGAATTTTAAGCTATGAAAACGACAATAAAATTACTTATCCTGTTGGTTTGTTTGAAATGTTTAGTAAAGACCAAGCCAAGCATCTTAATGGGGGGCAGGTATTAGAGTTTGTATCTGGCACTGCCATTGTTGGGACAAAAGATTTCGCGGTATACGATAGAGAAAATGGAACAGAAGGCTATATTCCTCTGTCGATGAAATCACGAGTGTTTTTAGCGCCAAATTTAAGAGGAACTCAGCATTATTTTTTCTATTCACCATATGAAGATGCCGAAGTTACTGTTGAAAATGTCGGAGAAGGTAGCGGTACTATAACTGTTCCAAAAGGCGAGGTTCGAAAGTATGAATCAACGAGCTATACAGCGAAGGTAGCTATTATTACTTCGACTGTTAATATTCTTGCGGTTCAAAAATCTGTCGAAAAATACGATATAGTAAATCTGCCGCCACTTTCAACAGAGTTGTATGGAATTCATACAAATAATTTTGTGATCACAGCATTGCTCGATGATACAATAGTATCAATAACAAATAGTGCTGGAGAAACAAAAAACGCAACTTTGCAGAGAGGCCAAAAAAAGATTAATAAGATTGGTGGCAGGGGTTCTCATGGTTCGGGAGTAGCAGTTAAAATTACCGCAAACAAACCAATAGCAGCTTATCAATATGCAGATGGAGATGGCGCAGAAGCGACAGCATTTTTACCGAAAGATAAAATGATTCGGTCGAGTGTTCTTCCAACCAATGCTCAATATATTGCGGTTGCTACTCCATACGCTAACACAACAGTAGAACTGCTTGATGAAGATGGTAATGTTATCGACAGTAAAACATCGGGAACGCGCGTTCCGGGTAAATTGTTATTTGGATCAACGTCGAACGGAATATATATTCCAGAATTTACTCGTATTCGGGCATCTGAGCCAGTACATATAATATATGAAGATTCTCTCCGAAACGACGAGAGAAATTTATATGGTACCCTGAAGTTTTTTGGCGACGAAGTAGCTTCTGGCGGCACTGCCGTTGGCGGTGGCGGAGGAGGGGGCGGAATTGTGGAAGGCTATACTACTCATTATATATACGGCGACTATGGCGAACTTAAACGAGCTGTATATGCAAACGAAGAAGAGGCAACCTATACTTATAATGTTCTTGGGCAGATAGAAACGGTTACGAAAGATGGGCAACTGGTTGTAGAAAGTGTGGAATATAATCCCGCAGAAAAAATAACAAGAATGGTGTATGCGAACGGAGTAGAAGCTACACAAGAATATAGCGAAAACGAAATGTATCGGCTAAAACGAAAGCAAGCCATTTCTGGGGTAGAGATACTTCAAGATATTTCGTATGTGTATGATTCGGTTGGGAATATTACGAATATTACAGATGTTGGTACAGTTACTCCTAAGCAATCTGTGTTTGAATACGACGATTTAGATAGGCTTACAGCTTCTTCTATTACGGCAGCAGGACAGACAGATACACGAACGTTTACATATTCTGCAATCGGAAATATTTTAAACAAATCAGATGTTGGAGATTATGAGTACACTAACTTACAATTCCCTCATGCGGTAACCAGAGCAGGGGATATAGCGTATGAATACGATCAGAATGGGAATCTGGTGAGTATAGCTGGTGTTGCTAGGTATGCGTATGATTATGTAAATAGAATGGTAGAAGTCTCTTTGCCTGATTCACAGACGTATATATACAAATATGATCACACCTATAACCGTGTACAAAAAATGTATTCAGATGGACGGACGCGAACATATCTGGGAGAATTAACGGAGGTGAATCACGATCCAACTGCAGATGCGTACACAAACTATGTGTTTGCTGGTGGCTTACGGGTCGCTACATCAGATAGCGACGGATTACATTACACGACGGCAGATCATTTAGGTTCTGCGAATGTTATAACCGACGAGGCTGGCGATATAGAGCAGAAATTAGATTACTTCCCATTCGGCTCCGAAAGAGTAAACGAAACCTTTGGAGACTTCGAATCGCACTTTACGTATACCAACCAAGAGAAAGATGTAGAGAGTGGATTGTTGTACTACGGCGCTCGTTATTACGACCCTGTTATAGCTCGGTTTACACAGGTTGATCCTGCTGTAATCGATTTATCTCGAATAGAAATACAACTTGCCGATCCTCAGAGTTGGAATTCGTATTCGTATACAAGGAATAATCCCATACGATTAGTTGATGAAGACGGCGAGTTTTGGCATATTGTTGCTGGAGCAGCGATAGGCGCTGTTATTGCAGGTGGTATTACTTATTGGCAGACAGGAGATTTAAAGCAAGCAGGTTCAGCTGCGGTAGGTGGTGCTGTCACAGGAGCTTTGTTTATGGCTATAGGGCCCGCATCTTTAGGTGCAACAGTTGCAACTGGGGCCGGATCTAGTGTTTTGGGTAATTCTCTAACAAGAACTCTTAATGAAGAGCAATTGAGTGCTGGGTCTTTAGCGACAGATGCGGCAGTAGGCGGAGCGGGGGGGGCATTAGGATATGGAGTAGCAAAGGGACTTTCTAGTGCCGCACCAAAAATAGGATCGGCCTTGTCGAGTGCTTCAAAGAAAATTTTAGGAGGTAAGAACACAGCGGCACTTGCTTCGTTTACGAGAGAAAATTTTAGAACGAATCTTTCACGATTGACTGGGAAAACTCCATCTAATTCTCATGCTCATCATGTGTTTCCTAAAGAATTTTCAAATAAATTTAAAGCAGCTGGTATAGACGTACACAATCCTAAATATGGTACTTGGTGGAAAGCTGGTAGTCATGTAAAAAATGCACATGGCTACAATTCTCAGTGGCGGTCATTTATTGATTCAGGAGGTTTAAGTAGAGGGCGAGCTGCTATATTGAATGAAGGTCGGGAAATAATGAAGGGATATGGTCAAAAAGTTAAATTTTAATTTTAATATATGTTGAAAGAATTAGTAATAAATAGAAAAGGGAATACTCTTGGGGTAGCCACAGAAAAATCTATTAGTATTTGGGATTTAGAAAAGAAGCAGCAGTGTATTTCTTTTGAAGCAATCTGGGACTATGGTGGAGATCGATTAGCTGTCTCACTTGATGGTGAATTTTGTTGTGTGGCAAGCTATAGTCTAAATATGGTAACAGTGCATGACTGTTTAAATGGGAAAGTAATCTGGAAGAATGAGGAGTTGAAGAATATTCAGCAAATAATTTATTTGAAGGGGGCTCGGCTAGCTGTCGTACATGAAAGCGGCGTTGATATCTTAGATTCAAATACCGGAGAAAGTTATAAAACTATAGCAAAAGCTGAAAGTGCCTTTTCTGACGAAAAAGAGGATCTTCTCATAGTAAAGAAAGATGACACTGCTGAATTTTTTAGAAATTTAGAAAAAAAAATAGCAACAATTCAATTAAAAGGATTTGCGATACTCTCAGTAGATATTCAAGAGAATATGGTGATAATTTCAGAGGCTGGTGGAACTGTGAGATGTTTTTTAGATAGTGGTATTGAGAAATGGGAATATTCTCCTCCAGAGGGGAGTCATGTCTTAAATGTTGCTTTTTGCACGAATAAAGAATTCTTAATAGGGATTGAATGGGAGTATGAGAAAGGTGGCTCAAGGTATCTTTTGTATTTTGAAAAAAATACAGGAAAGGTAGTGAAGCGAGTAGTTTTAGGCGTAATGGTGGAGTCTGTAATATCAAAAAAAACAGGATTAATTATAGGCGTAGACGGAAGTGTTTTTGATGTGAATACTGAATCGTACGTTAATAAACTAAATATTTAGAAAAAATGTATTCAGTATAAAAAACTATGAAAAAGAAGATGATAAAAATAGGAATAGTTGTAGGCAGTGTCGTTGCTGTGCTTGGAACAGCCGCTTTTGTGTGGTCTCAGACTATTCCATCTAACCCTTGGGAACGAGACACTGCCTGGCAAGCTCCTGTTGATTTTAAATATGGGGGAATATTTGCAGAACTAAATGGAGATGGCTTACCAGATATTTTGCTTGCACGTGATGCTCGAGGGGCAGCGACAGGAGCGGTTTTGAGAGCGGCATATATTAATAATGGGAAAAAGGGGTGGGTAGAAGATAGTAGGTGGACGCCTCCACAGGGGATCACATTTTATGATTCCGCAGCTGTCCAGCCATCTGGATCTGTACCTGTAGATATTAATGGCGATGGATTAACCGATATTGTTAGATCTGATGAACATACTAAATTGGTGTACTTAAATACAGGCGAAGGTTGGGAAGATAAATCGGAGCAATGGGCCACTTGGGGTGGTGGTCACGTTATAGAACGAGGCCGAGATGGTGGTTTGCGGTTTCAAGATTTGAATGGAGATGGGCTTGTAGACGCGATTAGCTCCCATAGAGATCCTTATAATCCGGATAATATAGCTACTTGGGTGTATTTAAATAAAGGAAGATAAAATACATATATTGGACAGTTTTAGCGATATAAATAAACGGCTCATACGTGAGCCGTTTATTTATGCTCTAATATGGGTAGTTTGTGGCGTGTAATTGACATTTTAGGCTAGGATTGGTATTGTTGTAGCGAATTAATTACTCATCGATATCTTGGTTGCGGGCTTTATCCTCCGTTACTCGGATTATCGAGAAATGGCTCATATGTTGGATAAAAAGCGAAAAGATAAGGTTATTGAGAAGTTTCGAACCCATAAAAGTGATACTGGGTCCACAGAGGTTCAGATTGCACTTTTAACGGAAGAAATTAGGCTTTTAACAGGTCATCTTAAAAAGCACAAAAAAGATGTTTCATCTCGGCGCGGTCTTATACGAAAAGTAAGCCAAAGACGGCGTCTTTTGCGTTATTTAGAAAGAGAAGACGAAAAAAGCTATAATAAGATACTAAAGGTACTCGAAATTCGACCGCTAAAGAAGCAAGATTCGATTGATGACGATATCGCAAAAGAAGCAGAAGAAGCAGTCGCAGAAGATAAAGACGAAAAGTTGTTAAAAGAAGTAGCAGCAGAAGAAAAAGCAAAAAAATAAAAAAATTGTATGAGAAAACACAAAGAACAAAGAGTAGGAGTATTCGTAGATGTGCAGAATATGTATTATTCTGCCAAAAACCTTTACAGCACTCATGTAAATTTTGGTAAAATTCTAGAAGATTCAGTATCGGATAGAAAGCTTATTCGGGCGATAGCGTATGTTATTCGCGCGGATAACACAGAAGAACAAAAGTTTTTCGATGCATTAGATAACATTGGCTACGAAGTTCGCCAAAAAGAATTGCAAACATTTTTAAGCGGAACAAAGAAAGGGGATTGGGATGTTGGAATAGCTATAGACGCTATTACAATGGCTCCAAAACTCGATGTTGTAGTATTGGTAACAGGCGACGGTGATTTTGTTCCGTTGGTAGAATTCCTTCAATATAATGGGTTGCTAGTAGAAGTTACTGCATTCCAGGAAACAGCTTCTTCTCGGTTAGTACAATCTACAGACGATTTCACGAATCTGAGTGAGAATGTTAACAAATATTTGTTAAAGAAATCATTGAAAGGCTCTTTATTAAAAGATAAGTAATATACATTACGATGGGCAGAAGACATGTAGGCTATCAGAAGGCTTTAAATGCTTCTCTATGACAGTCTGACGTCTTTTGCGCATCGAGTGTTACATGCACCATGCCGAATGTGAAAACATTCAAAGCTCAGATAGATAGCAACGAGCTTTCTATTGAGTCAGGGCGCTTTGCCCTGCAAGCAAATGCTTCACTTACCATGAAGCTTGGAGACACTGTTGTTCTTGCAACTGTTGTTATGAGTAAAAATCTGCGAGATGGGATAGATTATTTTCCTTTAATGGTAGATTACGAGGAAAAATTTTACGCAGCAGGAAAAATTAAAGGCTCCCGTTTTATTAAACGAGAAGGCCGGCCTTCCGATGAAGCGGTTCTTTCTGGACGGTTGATTGATCGTGCTATCCGACCTCTGTTTCCAGAAGAAATGAAGAACGATGTTCAGGTTATTTTGAGTGTTCTTTCTCAAGATGACAAGAATGACGCAGATATTGTAGCTCTTAATGCAGCTGCAGCTGTTTTATATGTATCGGATGTGCCTTGGGATGGGCCTATTGCTGGTGTGCGCGTTGGAAGAGTAGATGGTGAGTTAGTATTGAATCCAACGTATGAACAGCGAGAAAAGAGCGATCTAGACCTCGTTGTAGCAGGTACAAAAGAGAATGTATTAATGATAGAAGCTGGCGCCAATGAAATAACTGAAGACGATGTATTTGCAGCTATACAATTTGCTCAAAAGCATATTGGTGATGTTACAGCTTTGCTTGAAGACGCAAAACAAGGTATCGGTAAAGAAAAGATGGCACTTGAGGACCTTGTAGTTAAATCTTCTAGTGAAGAATCTGAAGATTCTGCTGAAGACAAGGATGCGCTTTCTATTGCAGATGAGTTTATTCGAAAGAATATAGACGAACATCTTTTTACTGGTCCAATGAAATCTAAAGGCGAAAGAAAAGAGGCAATAGATTCCTTGAAAGCAAAGCTAGAAGAATTTTTACTAGAAAAACAAATAGGAAAGGAAAAGAGAAAAAAGGCAGCAGATTTGGTTTGGGATATTGCGGAAGAGCGAGTTACTCAAGCAATACTTACCGAAGACAAGAGAGTAGATGGCAGATCTCTTACACAAATTAGAGATTTATCTGCAGAAGTTGGGTTTTTACCACGAGCACATGGCTCTGGTGTCTTTAATAGAGGAGAGACTCAGGTTTTATCTGCTGTTACACTTGGAGCTCCGAGTGATCAGCAAATTGTTGACACAATGGAAGGAGAATACAAAAAGCGGTACATGCACCATTATAACTTTTTACCCTATTCTGTTGGTGAAGTAAGTCCAATGCGAGGAGCGGGTCGACGTGAAATCGGCCATGGCGCACTTGCAGAAAAAGCACTCGATCCAGTATTACCAGAAAGTGCTGAATTTCCATATACTATTCGAGTTGTTTCTGAAGTTTTGGGGTCTAATGGTTCTTCTTCTATGGGGTCTATTTGTGGATCTACGCTTTCGCTTATGGACGCAGGTGTTCCTCTTAAGAAGCCTGTTGGTGGTATTGCTATGGGATTAGCATCCGATACTAATGGGAATTGGAAGGTTCTTACCGATTTACAAGACCTAGAAGATGGTAAGGGAGGAATGGACTTTAAACTTGCAGGAACAAAGGATGGTATTACCGCAATTCAGTTAGATACAAAAACGAAGGGCCTTTCGGAAGAAATAGTAAAGAAAACACTAGAGCAGGGGAAGGTTGCTCGACTAGAGGTTCTTGATGTTATCTCTGGTGCAATAGCAGAACACAGAGACAAGCTTTCTGAGTTTGCACCTAGAATCCACACTCTTAAAGTGAATCCAGATAAAATTAGGGATATTATTGGGCCATCTGGAAAAACTATTAATGGTATTATAGATGAAACAGGCGTAGATATTGATATAGAACAAGATGGAACGGTGTTGATTACAGGAACCTATGCAAACGACATTGATGGTGCGATTGCAACTGTTGAAGGCTTAACTGCAGAAGCAGAAGTAGGAAAGACCTATAAAGGATCTGTGACAAGAGTAGAGTCTTTTGGTGTCTTTGTTGAAGTATTGCCAAAACAAGACGGTCTTGTTCATATCTCAAAGCTTGGATCTGTCCAACCAACTGATATGAAAATTGGCGATCCTCTTGAAGTAAAAGTATCGGAGATAGATGATTTAGGAAGAATTAACCTTGAAATACCTGGCGTAGAATCACGAAGCGGTCAAAACGATAGCAGAAGCGGCGGTCCACGAGGAAGCGGCGGTAGCAACTCACGAGGCCCTCGTAGGGGAAACAATTCTGACGGAAGATAATAGTCTTACTACAAACAAAAACGTGTTTTTATGCACGTTTTTGTAATTTTTGTTTTTTTGTTTGTGGTACAATAATATTGTATGAAGAAAAAAGATCGAGAAAAAAGAATTTCTGAGCTCGAGAATATGGGGCTTCTTGGCTTTTCTCATAAGAGGGCCGATTCAGAGACAACAGCAAAAAGAAAGAAAGGGGTGCTGATAGCTGTTTTTTCATCTTTGGCGGCTCTTGGAATTGTTTTAATACTTATTGGAGGCGTTATTGCATGGGGACGATCTGGAAGTAAAAATTCTTTATGGCAATGGGTTCCTAATGATGCACTTATTGTTTGGTCTGTAGATCTTGCTCTCTCGAATGAGGATCCATTACAGGCCGTTTTGTGGGGAAATGGTTACGGCGGAGATAGAGGACTTTTGCAGGAGCTTGATTCCTGGCTGCATGACTATCTTTCCCTGGAAGATAGTTACCCGATACTCAAGGGCGAGAAATTATTAATGTATTTTGACGCAGAAACTCATTCATGGGTAATTGGGATGAAAGGTGAGCCAGATGCATTGAGCGTTTTGGAGTATATGTGGTCTCAATCGCTTGTCGATGAAAGTTCTAATTTAAGTGCAAATGGACTTTTAAAAACGACTCCATGGATAAAGCCAGCACCCGATACTATCTTTTTTTCCCAGAGCGAAGAGGCTCTTTCTAGGGTATCACTAAAAGAAGCAGATGAGACCTTTATACAAAGACGTCCCCAGAGCCGATTTTCTTTGTCCTATTTAACTAACCGCCCTGTTATCGAAGCTTTTTTAACAACAAAAGGACTATTTGAGATATCTCAAGAATCTGAATGGAATGAAATGATTCATGTTCTAGCAGATAAAACCGGTGAATGGTGGCTGCAGGGAGTTACTCAGGATAATCAGATTCAATTTTCTCTTTTCCCAGCACAGGAAGAATCATCTTTTGTGCAAAATTCAAATATTAATCTTCCTGAAGGCGTTATATTGTCACTCCTTAATCACCGGATAGATGAGATTGCATACAAGCAGAATTCCCAAAAAGCATTGTTTAAGCCGCTGATAGAAGATTTAGAAGCCCAGCTAGGAGTATCACTTCTTTCAACAATCAGACCATGGATTACTGGTCCTGGCGCAATCTTTGTAGTTGGGGAATTTGAGCAAAAAGTAGTGTTAGCTCTTTCCGAACAAGGCCAGCCGATAGATGGAGTCGCTTTAGAAGACGAAATTCGAACGTACTTAGCTCGGCTTGCTCCTGAAAAAATAGAAGTACAGCTTCCTGATGGCACTGTTGCAGATGAATATAGGGCATCGGAGACAGCTTTTTCTTGGGAAGAAGAGAAATATAGAACAAAAGAGGGGATACAGGTTGTTATTCGCTCTATACCAGAAAATCCTCGAAAAGTAACAATGGCGTACGCACAAATTCAATCAACTCCAGGGGTGTTTGTTTTAGCGCAGAGGAAAGAAGACATTAAAACGTTACTTTCAGATGCACCGCAGCTTAATAAATATCTTATATCTGCTTCTAAGTCTCCTGGGCTTGTAATTTCTCGGCTTGATCCAGCTATTTTACCCGAAGTTGTTCGTTATTGGTTACGCGATTTACAGGCAGTGAGCATTCAAGAGCAGGGGGACTCTGCAGGCGTTAATATATTTTTTCAATTTTAGTTTTCTTGACCTAGCTGCCATGAAGCTGTGGAAAAGTCAACGAATATTTTCAAGAAAGGCTTTGTTGAGTGCAAAGGGGGAGGATTGACAGAGGGCGTTTGCCATGCTATAATAAGAGTATAAGTTTTTAAGTTCGTTCTTTCCATAGCTTCGAGTCAACGAGTTAGAAGGGAATGTCCGTTGAGCATCACAGGAGATCATAATAATTGAGGTACTGCACTTTTGGTGCTATCTCAAACCTATATATGAAGTCCTCTTGTGTTCAAGGATATTCTCTACTGTTCGTAAAGGTTAGGGGACCTCACCCCTTAACCTGATCGCTCTGATCAAAAAAATAAAAACAAACGGGTTTATCCAACCAAAACATACAAAAAGGTGTATTTTTCCCTAGGTGTTTCGGCCTAAGGAGAGTTAGACCACAAGAGCGGTAGAGAAAATAGGCTTGAAGTGTGAGAACAAGCGTCCATGGTTCATGAAGAGCATGGAGGTCTGATGCGAATACAACAAATTGGCGTCTTACCCCTGGTTCATGAGTCACCAAGGGGGCCGAGAAGCCAAATATTAAACGTTGGGCTCATCTTGCCCCCTTTTACAATTCCTAAAAAACTGAACGCGAAGGCGTTTTTTTGTTTTGGGACTTGAACTTTTTATAAAACGTTAGGTATAATACCTGTAGATATCAATTAACTTTAGACTATGATAGACCAAGCAATACTTACCGAGCTTAAAGATCAGATGCTAGTAGAAAAAGCACGAATAGAAAAAACATTAAAAGATTCAGGTGAGATGGATACTGACATTGAAGATAATTTTAAATCCGATTTCCCAGAGTATGGAAGCGACGAAGAATCGAATGCAATGGAGGTCGCAGATTACAGTGACACAATTGCTGTTGAGCATAAGCTCGAAAAAAAATTAGCGGAAATTAATGCAGCGCTAGCTCGTATGGAAAAGGGTTCGTACGGTACTTGCGAAGAGACGGGAGAAGAAATTCCTCTCGAAAGACTCAAAGCTTTTCCTGCTGCTCGAACATGCGTCAAATAGGAACCAAAACAATAGGCGGTTTTTTTGTAATGTGTATTGCTATTGATCGACTATTTAAATTTATTGCAAGAACCTCTCCTGAAATCTCGGAGAGGTTTTGGTTTGGAGAGGCACCCAAGATAAACACCGAGGCAGCCTTAAGTGTTCCAATAGGATCTTTATATTTAACAGTCTTTTTGGTTGGGGTGTGGGTTATATTAGTTTTTTGGTGGATCAAAAATAAACAGGCCAGGTGGGCGATTGTTCTTTTTGGAATACTTCTTGCAGCTGCAAGTAATGTGTGGGATAGAATATTTTATGGTGGTGTTGTAGATTATCTTCCATTTATGGGAATTTCGATAATGAATATAAGCGATATCGTTATAAGTTTAGGAGCTATTGTATTAGTTGTTGTTTTCTGGAGAAATAATCGTGAGGTAATATAAGTTTTGTATGCTTGCTCGAGTGTCTTCGTGTGCTCTTATTGGGCTTGATGTTATTCCTGTTGATATAGAAGTAGATGTGTCTCCTGGGCAGTCTAATTTTATTATTGTTGGGCTTGCAGATGCTGCGATCCAAGAAGCAAAAGAGCGTTTGCGAGCAGCGATGAAGAATGCGAATTTAAGATTTCCGTGGGATAAACGTGTGGTGATTAATCTTGCGCCCGCAGATTTAAAAAAAGAAGGAACTCATTTTGATTTAGCCATGCTTATAGGATTATTGCATGCAACACAAGACATTTCTTTTTCTGATAAACAATTTTGTATTGGAGAGGTTGCTCTTGATGGAAGAATTCGGCCAGTGAATGGAATGTTGCCTATTACATGGTATGCAAAACATGCTGGATTTACAGATGTTTTTGTTCCTCAGGAGAATGCGAATCAAGCGGCTGTTATTGAGGGGCTTTCTGTGTACGGAGTTCCTTCTTTGCAATCGTTGGTTCTTCATCTTCAGGGAGCTCAGCCGCTTACTATTTCTAAAAAACAGGCAATAGTTTCTAGTTACGAAGAGCAGGAACATTTAGATTTTAAGCATATAAAAGGACAAGAACAGGCTAAGCGAGCATTGGTTATAGCTGCTGCTGGAGGCCATAATATGTTGATGAGCGGTTCTCCTGGGTCGGGCAAAACATTACTAGCAAAAGCAATGTCTTCTATTTTACCGCCTCTTACAGTTGAGGAATGTTTAGAGGTAAGTGCTATTTATAGTATTGCTGGATTGCTTCCAGAGAATAAAGCATATATGAGTCATCGACCGTTTCGTGCACCTCACCATTCTGCTTCTGCTGTCGCGCTTGTTGGGGGTGGCAGGATTCCTAAACCAGGAGAAATTACGCTTGCACACCGAGGGGTTTTATTTCTAGATGAATTTCCAGAATTCCCGCGAGCGGTATTAGAAACACTTCGCCAACCTATTGAAGATGGTGTTGTTTCTATTTCTCGCAGTCAAGGACATTGTCAGTTTCCGGCTCGGTTTACATTGGTGGCTGCACAAAATCCTTGTCCATGTGGATATTTGCACGACCAGGATATTTCGTGTGTGTGCACTCCTGGAACAATAGAAAAATATAGAAGGAAAGTATCTGGCCCTATATTAGACAGAATAGATTTACAGGTGCATGTGCCGCGTGTGCCAATAAAAGATTTAGATTCAAAAGAGGAAGCCAAAGGGTCTTTTGATGTACGAGAAGAAGTAATAAGAGTAAGAAATAAACAGGCCGATCGTTACCAGCAATCTGGTTGGTCGTTAAATTCTGAATTGCCGTCTTCTTTTGTTGCTGATTTTTGTCCGCTCGAGCAGACAGCGAAGCAGTTGTTACACCAAGCAGTCGAGAGATTGCATGTATCTGCCAGAGGGTATTATAGGTTAATAAAAGTTGCTCGAACCATCGCAGATCTTGCAGGAGAAAACACACTCTCTCAGGCTCATGTTGCAGAGGCACTACAATATCGATTTACCGAAAGCTGATAGATGAATGTTCTTTTTTTGAAATTGACCAAAGGTATTAAAAATGGTAATGTGTATACACAATTTTGAGATTTGAGTTGCTAAAAATGGCGAAAAAATCATCTTCAATTTTTACACATATACTGCATTTGTGGGTCCTTAGATTGGTGACCCTTTTTTTGGTTGTACTTCTCTTTATTATAAAAATTTTGGGGAAAGTTTTAAAATTGTTATTTGGCCGTTGGATGGGGGCATTAGCAAAAGCATTTTTTAGAGGAGTGATTGTTCCTTTCTATAAATATTTTCGATGGGTGGGCAAGTATTTGGGGCCTGCCATGAGCCCGAATGCAGAAACAAAAATTGGATGGGTTGTTAATAGATATACCATCCACGTTATGATTGCCGGAATTATTGTACTAACGGTTGTTTCGAATGTATTTGCGCAAGAAGTTCGAGCCGATGAATTTGGAAGAAATACATTATTATTTGATATTGTTCCAACGCAAGCAGACGGAAGTGAAAAATTAATTGTAGAAGAGGCACAAAAAGATGAAGACCAGAGGATTGTTGCTCCCACTGCATTGCCAACTGAAAGATATAGTCATTATCTTGCGAGTGTAACCACCTCTTTTGAAAATAGTTCACTCAGAGGAAAAGCTGTTCAATCTCCGATTTCTTCGGTAACAGTTGTAGAAGGCGGTAGCGCGCTTGTAAAACCTACAAATATTTTAGGTATTGTTGGTACCGAAGATTTTGATCAACCATTACGGAGAGAGTCCACTGTTCATGTCGTTCAGTCTGGGGATACGCTTTCAACCATTGCTTTAGATTACGGCGTGTCGGTAAACACGTTGCTATGGGAGAATGGTCTAAGCTCTCGAAGTATTATACGTCCTGGCGATAGACTAACGATTCTTCCGGTTTCTGGAATTTCGTACACCATCCGTTCTGGCGATACGTTGCTTGCGATTGCTCGGCGATATGATTCTTCGGTTAAAGATATTTTAGAAGCAAATGCTTTAGAATCTGATTCTACATTACGTATTGGACAAAAGCTTCTTTTGCCTGGCGCTCGGCCGTATCGTACTCCTTCGGCAAGTACACAAAGTCAACCATCCCGACTGGCATTTATTACAGACATTTTTAGGAAAAGTGACTCTATTCCAGATGGTGAACAATTTGTTTGGCCAGTTCCATCTAGAAAGATTAATCAATACTTTAAGGGCTGGCGTCATACTGGTGTAGATGTCCATGGAACTTTAAAGGATGATATTTATGCAGTGCTCCCAGGAACAGTAGTTGCATCTGGCTGGAATTCTGGTGGATATGGTTATAGAGTTATTATTGATCATGGAGGTGGCATGCAGACACTGTCTGCTCATGCGAGTAAACTTTTTGTAAAAAAAGGAGATAAGGTTGTAAAAGGACAGGCGATTGGAAAGCTGGGGTCAACCGGCCGGTCGACAGGTCCACATATTCATTTTGAAGTTATTGTAAATGGCGTGCGTCAGAATCCTCTTAACTATTATTAAATGTAATGCCAATATACGAATGCATGCGAATAATACAAATCTATAAATGAAGAATATGAGATGAACAGGTCTATTCGTATTATTCGCATCTTATAGAAGATAAAAATATGCAAAAGAAGACAGTAACTATAAAAAAGATTCATGAATTCATATTCGCATTATTCTATGGATAAATATAATCACTTTGAAATAGAAAAGAAATGGCAGGAAAGATGGGCTGCTGATAACATTTGGGCTGTTGAGAATAAAAAATCGAAAGACAATGCCTATGTGCTTGATATGTTTCCGTATCCTTCTGGTGCTGGGCTTCATGTTGGACACCCGAAAGGATATACCGCAACAGATGTATATTCCCGGTATTTACGAATGAACGGAAAAAACGTTTTACACCCAATAGGGTGGGATGCCTTTGGTTTGCCAACAGAAAACTATGCAATTAAGGCGGGGATTCCGCCGGCAAAAGCAACGAAAGATAATGTAGAGACCTTTACCAAACAAATTCAATCGTTAGGATTAAGTTATGATTGGAGCAGGCAGATAAACACCTCTACGCCCGAATATTATAAATGGACACAATGGATGTTTTTGTTTTTATATAAACATGGTTTAGCGTATAAAAAGAAGGCTCCAGTAAATTGGTGCGAGTCGTGCCAAACAGTGTTGGCACGAGAACAGGTAATAGATGGTAGATGTGAGCGTTGTAAAAATGATGTGGTTCAAAAAGAATTAAAACAATGGTTTTTTAAGATTACTGAATACGCAGATAGATTACTTGAAGGGCTAGAAGATATAGACTGGCCAACGCCGATTAAAGCCATGCAGAAAAATTGGATAGGCAAAAGCAAAGGTGCTCTCTTGAAATTCGAAATCAGAAATTCGAAATCAGAAATAGAAGTATATACTACTAGGCCAGATACGTTATTTGGAGCCACTTATATGGTGCTTGCTCCAGAACATTCGTTGGTAAAAGAATTAAAAGATCAAATAAAAAATTGGGAGGAAGTTTCTTCGTACGTTACTTCTGCTGGTAAAAAATCTGAACTAGAAAGAACACAATTGCAAAAAGAAAAATCTGGCGTAGAGCTTAAGGGGGTGTCTGCGATTAACCCTGGTAATGGAAAAGAAATTCCTGTTTGGATTGCCGATTATGTAATGGCAAGTTATGGAACCGGCGCTATTATGGCGGTTCCTGCTCACGATGAAAGAGATTTTGAATTCGCTCAAAAATTTGGGTTGCCAATTCACTATGTAATAGCACCTGTGTTTGGTAAGCCGCATAAAGATGCTGAGTATAGAAAAACAGTGACTGCAATTGTTCAGAGAAAAAATGACAATAAAATTTTAATGCTGAAGTGGAAAAAATTTGATTGGATAGCACCACCAATTGGTGGGATAGAAGATGGAGAATCGATAGAAAAAACAGCAGAAAGAGAGGTTTTAGAGGAGACTGGATATAAAGCTAAGGCGATTCGTTTGCTAGGGGGGACAGCAGAAGCACATTTTTTTGCTGATAATAAAAATAAGTATAGACACCGAACTGATCAAGCAGTTCTGTTAGAGCTTGAAAATGAAGAGCAAGAAGAAATTGCAGCTGAAGAATTAGAAAAACATGAACCGGTTTGGCTTTCTCTAAAAGAAGCTTTAGAGAAAACAACACATGACGAAAACAAACCAGCTCTTGAAATGATTTTAAAAGGCAATGAATCATTTACTGGTGATGGTGTTGTTGTGAATTCTGGAGAATTTGATGGCATGGATGTAGAGAAGGCAGCAGAAGCTATTACAAATAAAGTAGGTGGAGAGATGACGAATCAATATAAACTTCGAGATTGGTTAATTTCTCGTCAACGATATTGGGGAGCGCCCATTCCTATCGTGTATTGTGAAACGTGCGGAGAGCAACCTGTTCCAGAAGATCAACTGCCTGTAAAGTTGCCAGAGGATGTAGACTTTAAACCAACAGGAGAATCGCCACTTGCTCAATCTAAGGAATTTAACAAAAACGTAACCTGTCCTAAATGCCACAAAGAAGCAAAAAGAGAAGTAGATACCATGGATACGTTTGTGGATTCGAGTTGGTATTTCTTGAGATATTGCGATCCATCTAATGAAAAAGAATTTGCATCAAAAAAAGCATTAAAAGCATGGATGCCTGTTGATAGCTATGTTGGTGGCGCAGAGCATGCGGTATTGCATTTGTTGTATGCTCGGTTTTTCTATAAAGCTCTTTATGACCATAAAGAAGTTCCTCACAAAGGAGGCGGTGAGCCGTTTACAAAATTACGTAACGTTGGATTGGTAATGGCAGATGATGGAAGAAAAATGTCGAAGAGTTTAGGCAATGTTGTAAACCCAAACGATGTAGTAAAAGAATATGGCGCAGATAGTGTGCGATTGTACGAAATGTTTATGGGGCCGTTCGAAGATGCTTTGCCGTGGCAGTCTCGTGGGATTGTTGGCGTACGAAGGTTTTTAGATCGTGTATACAATTTTTACACACAAGATTCAAATGAAAAAAATGACGGCGAAAAAATTCTCCATAAAACAATTAAGAAAGTCTCGGAAGATATTGTAAGCATGAAATACAATACTGCCATTAGTCAGATGATGGTGTGTATGAATGCGTGGGAAAAAACTGGTGCGCAGGCTGAAGACAAAAAAACGTTCCTTAAAATACTCGCTCCATTTGCGCCTCATCTTACTCAAGAACTTTGGGAGGCTTTAGGAGAGCAGGGGTATATCGATAAGCAAGCTTGGCCTTCGTATAACGAGAAGTTAATTGAGGAAGAAAAGGTTACTCTCGCGGTACAGGTAAATGGAAAGGTTCGTGCAGAAATAGAAGTATCAATAGATGAGAGTGAAGATAAAGTAATAGAGCAAGCGCTGGCAGTGGAAGGTGTTAAAAAATGGGTGAGTGAAAAAGAGATAGTAAAGAAAATTTATATCCCAGGCAGGATTGTGAACTTTGTTGTAAAATAATATGTTAGAGCAACTATCAGTGGAGCAAGCAGTGGCGGCCATTCGAGATGGAAGTGTTGTCGTTGTTCCAACCGAGACGGCATATGCTTTGGCGGTAGATGCAACGAATAAAGCTGCTGTACAAAAATTGTATACCATTAAAAATCGGCCTGACAGTAAGCCGATTTTTGTAATGGTAGACTCAATAGAGATGGCCGAGCAGTATGGAGATTTTTCGGACAAAGCAAAACAATTAGCAGAGCATTATTGGCCTGGGCCATTGACCATTATTGTTTCGAAGCGCAATAACCCTCCCCACCCCTCCCTTGATGCAAGAGAGGGAGGCTTCCTACTTGCGCCAAATCTTAACACTCTAGATAACACAATAGGTATTCGATGGACTTCGAACCCTATTGCCCAACAGATTATTGCAAAATTAGGAAAGCCGATTACCGCTACATCTGCGAATGTTTCAGGGGAAGATTCATGCTATACTGTAGCTGAAATAAAAAAAGAATTTCCTGAAGCTAAAGATGTTGCAGGGATAGTAGAGGGAGGAAATCTTCAGCAAGGAGAATTAAGCACTATTGTGAAATGCATAAACGAAAAAATAGAGGTACTAAGAAAAGGAAAAATAAAGTTATAATATGCCAGGAGTAGAAGAAGGACACCCGATTCAACACCAGCATCATTCTTTTTTAGGAGTGTTTCCTAGTTATTTTGCACAAAAAGCACGAGCTCAAGTGCTGGAGCTTTTTGTAAGCACGGCGATTCTCGATCTTGCGGTTGCGATGGTGCTTTTATTTGAGCCGATTTATTTATACAAGCAAGGGTTTTCACTTGTTCATATAATGTTTTTTTACCTTGGGGTATATGTGCTGTATTTTTTTACGCTTCCGCTTGGTGCAAAATTTGCAAAATGGCACGGATGTGAAAAAAGTATTCTAGTTGGAACCGTGTTTTATGTGTTTTATTTTTTAGCGCTCGCATTAATTGCTTGGCAGCCGTGGTTTATTGTTTTAGCATCGATACTTCTTACCCTTCAGAAAACATTTTACTGGCCTGGGTATCATGGAGATTTTGCAAAATATAGTTTAAAAGAAGAACGAGGCAGAGAGATAGGGAATATGATAGCAATTGTTTCTACTGTGTTTGTGATCGGCCCATTGCTTGGTGGGTTAATATCTTCGATAGGAGGCTTTACCATGCTGTTTATTGTGGCCTCGATTTTAATTTTATTGTCGAATCTTCCCTTGCTGATTACAAAAGAAGAATTTCGCCCGTCTCATTTTTCTTATACCGATGCGTTAAAACGGATATTCAACTTTAAAGAATGGAGAAGTTTTTTGTCTTTTATTGGCTATGGAGAAGAGTTGATTGTAATGACCATGTGGCCGATTTTTATTTATATTGTTCTTAAAAATAATGTATTATCGGTTGGTGGAATTATTGCACTGAGCACGTTGGTAACATCTATTGCTATTTTGTTTATAGGAAAGCTTACCGACAAAAAAAATGAACTCGGTGTTTTACGTTCGGGGTCTCTTTTCCGTATTCCTGTTTGGTTTGGAAGAGCTATCGTAACAAATGGGTTTGGGGTATTTCTTGTTGACATTTTTTCTCGAATATCTAAAACTATGGTGTCGGTACCTTTAACGGCACTTATCTACACGCAAGCAAAAAGAAGTGGCGTAATGAACTATATTATTTATTTCGAGATGATTTTGGTGTTAGGGAAAATTCTTGCGATTTTGGGAGTTTTAGCAATCCTTACAACATATCAAGGTGATCCATGGTTCTTAATGTTTGCTCTTGGAGCATTGTTTAGTATATTCTATTCGTTTGCACGCAAGTAATGTTCTCCCCCCTCCTTTTGCATGAAGGAGGGGATCCGCCAGCTGGCGGAAGGGGTGGTTTACATAAAATTGGGATTTTTATATGAAATCTGAAGAAGTAAAAGATATTCTTAATCAGCTTGGTAGTGCCCCTCAAAAAAGTAAGGGGCAGCATTTTTTATTAGACGAAACTGTTTGCGATAGAATGGTAGAGGTAGCTAACGTATCTGCTGGCGATACGATTGTGGAAATTGGCCCAGGCTTGGGGGTGTTAACAAAAAAACTTGCCGAAACAGGCGCACGTGTTATATCTGTAGAGCTTGATAAAAATTTCGTTCAGTATATAGAAAGCCTTTTTCAGCTTGATGAAAACGTTACAGTGCTGGAAGGAGATATTTTGCGATTGATAAAAGATACCTCGATTTTTGGTTATATTGGAGAAGGTTCTTATAAAATTGTCGCGAATTTGCCGTATAATATTACGTCTCATTTATTAAAATCTTTTTTGACTGCTGCACATAAACCGGAAAAAATGGTGGTGATGATTCAGAAGGAGGTTGCAGAAAGGATTACTGAAGAACCAGGGAAAATGAGTTTGTTGTCTCTTTCGGTTCAATACTATGCAGACCCTCGGCTTGTAATGAATATTCCTGCTGATGCTTTTTATCCACCTCCGCAGGTGAATTCTGCTATTCTTGATATCGATATAAGAAAAGACAGCCCATCGCCAGAAGAAGAGGAAGAATTGTTTAGGCTTGCAAAGATGGGGTTTGTAGGAAAAAGAAAGCAACTAAAAAATACGATGATGAACGGATTGCATTGGGATGCTCCGAAAGTAGAGGCATTACTTGAAAAATCAAATATTAAACCGCAATGTCGGCCGCAAGAATTGTCTATTGACGATTGGAAAAGGCTTGCAAAAGAGTGTAACCTTTTATGATTTTGAGAGAAGTATAAATGCAATTCAGTATGAAGGAGGGGACAAAGGGGTGGTTTGCAGTATCCGTCTCAAATTGTAAAAGATATAGAAGTGTATTGTAGAGACGTATTTCTTACGTCTTGTTTTAATTATGAAATAGCTAAGCGAATCACCAAACCACCCCGCCCCTAACAAAGCTTGGGGCACCCCTCCTTCATGCAAAAGGAGGGGACAGGGCACTCTCCACCACAAGGACGGGGCAGGCAGAATGACAATTTTTTTAGTGCTAGGGAAACATGATATTTTTTGGTATACTTACCCTAAATATATAAGAGAACAAAGCTGTATGGCTTCTTTGAATAAAGTAAATAAAGAGCAGCTCATTTTTGGTAGTCTGGCAATTATTGGAATTGTTAGTTTTTTCTTTGGTACAGCTCAATTGAAAAAGAATTTATGGCTGAACCCAGACGACACAAATAGTGCGGCGAGATCGGCTGGGCGAAATGTAGCGCCAGCGGATATTACAACTTTTTCTGATGTCCGCCAACAGCAGCAAGACACCGACGGCGATGGGTTAAGTGATTACGCAGAATTAAATGCCTATGCAACTTCTCCGTATTTGGCGGATTCCGATGGCGACGATATTTCTGATGCCGATGAAATCCGTAATGGAACAGATCCGAATTGCCCAGCTGGAAGAGATTGCGGAACTCCTCGTACATCTGGTGGCTCTGGTTCGGATACAGGAACAAACGAGTCGGCTGAATTACGCCGAATACTTATAGAAAGCGGATTCCCTGCAGACGAGATTAATGCAATGACAGATACAGATATTCGAGCTTTTTATCAGCAAATATTTGCTGAATTTGGAGAAAACCAGACTATTCAGCAGGCTCCACCACAAGAGAACACCCCGCCTCAAATAACCGCTGATCAAATTAGAGAACAGCTTAGAGCGCAAGGAATTCCAGAAGAAGAATTAAACAAAGCAACAGACCAAGAGTTGTTAGAGCTTTTTAATCAAGCACAAGCAGCAGAGCAAGCAGGATTATAGGCATGCAAATACATAATAAAAACCAATTTACCGTTGTTGTTGTCGCTGCATTTGTAGTGTTGTTTTTAAGTAGCGTAATTGCTGGCTATATTTCGGTTTCAAAAAAAGATATCGCACAAGCTGTACATGGTACTAGTCTGGATGATGAACGAGATGCATATGTTGCAGCACGAGATGCAGATCCGTATGATTCAGATGCTGCTTTTGCTGCCCTCCTTGATTTAGAAACTGCCATTAATGATGTGAATTTAAGCATAAGTCAAAATACTTTTTCAATAAGTAGGGGTGGGTCGTTTACGCTTACCGGCGAAAATTTTGGAAGAATGAAAAAATCCGACATTATTATTAAAGGATCAGATCCTATTAATGGTGGCTATTCTGTTGATTATGGCGGTTCTGTGTCGGTTGGATCTAGTACGTCAGTTGGGGATCGGGATTCTATGGTGATTACAGTTTCAGGTGATGGGGCATGTAGTCGTAGAGTTATTATCCCTTACTGGGAGACAATTAAAAATGAAAATGTTTCAACGGGCGCCGTAACAATTACTGACGTTGATACGCCTGTACGAACTAAAACAATTTATCTTACGGTTGATCATTCAGTTCATAAGGCAAAAACAGGTAGTCCAACAGCTGAAAGTTCTTGGCGTACTGGTTTTTCTTCTGCAAGAACGTGTAACAATGCATTTGATTCCTTTGGAGGAGGGTTTACAGGATGGCTTCACTCGTATGATGAAACTTGTTCTGGTACGAACGAAGAGACTCGTTGGTGTGAAGTGCCGCCAGATGTTTCAGGTAGTCTGAATGCTTCTCGTGTCGGAGGTGATGATACTCATGATATTGGCGGTGATACTGTGAAGATTGGTTCAGCTGAAGAGATAATTAGACTGAGTGGAAAGAAGTTTTTTGCTGGAGGGAATGTAGGGATAGAAATTGGAGGGATAGATCATACTTCACGTATTGTTCAGTCGAGCAATTCGACTATTGATTTTACAATAGATCCAGACACTCCATTGTGTTCAGACGAAATTATTGTAAAGAATATTATCCCCGTGGATCAAACAACCCAACCACAGGAAGATAGAGAAGATAAAGAAGGGTTTTTAGTTGTTCCTAAAGTTGATACCGCTGGAGCGGTGTCTTCTGTTTATATTACCCGTTTTACCCCAGACTCAGGATCAGCTGGAACAGTGGTTCAGCTTACTGGTGGGTTTGGACCGTCGCGGAGTGCGGTAGATGTTTTGTTTAACGAAACTCCTGTAGAATTTTTTGAAATGGATAAGCCTTGGACTCCTCTTGAAGTCTATCCTTTGGTTCCAAGAGGAGCAGAAACAGGAAAAATAAAAGTAATCGCATGTGCTGGCGGCTTTACAGCGGAATCACAAACCGATTTTACGGTTACAGAAGAGCCAGCAATATTTTATTTCGATCCTTTGTGGGGTGAACCAGAAAGTGCAGTAGAAAAAATTACCGTGTATGGCGAAAATTTCGATACTACACTACAAGTAAAAATTAATAATACATCAGCAAACTATTCAGTTGTTTCGGAGCAAGAAATAGAAGTAACAATTCCAGCAACTGCAACTACTGGAAAGATAACAGTATGCAAAGCTGGCGATTGTATAGATTCTGTAACAGATTTTTATGTACAATCTGTGCCTCCGTATCAATTAGCACTCAAGCTTCCAGAAATTTCTAATGTAACTCCTCGGTATTATGAAAGTGGAAATAGACTTGTTATTAACGGAAGAAACTTAAGTTCAACACTTTTGTTTGGAGATGCTTCGGCAGTAGGAACTGTTAATGGAGCAAAAACCCGTGTAACAGTGTTTGTTCCAGCTGGTGCAAACGGGCTAATGAAGGTGTGTAACAATAATGGCTGTACATCTGATCATTTTTTTCACGAATACAAAGATTACGACGCAGCCATCGAAACAGATAGTGAATTGTTTGTAAGCGAGGCTTCGGGTGGATCTTTAATTCGAGATGAAAGTATTGAAGCTGTTAGTAACACCGAGCCAGGAACAGCATGCAACGAGAATAATCCATCGCCACAAATTCTTTCTGTTTCAACCTCGAGCGAATATGTAGGGCATACAGATTCTGGGGAAAGGAATGAAGAAGACGCACTTACTATAAGTGGATGTCATTTTGGGCCAAGCCAGTATAGTGGTTATGTGCTGTTTAATAACACAAAACAGCTCAATGTTATCTCTTGGGGAAAGAATAGTATTCGAACAGCAGTTCCATTCGATGCCACTAGCGGGCACCTATCTGTTGTGGCATGGACTGGCCAGCATGGGTATGCTGCTCGTGCCTCTTCTGAATTTAACGTAAAACCAGTTATTCAAAAGCTAGGGTTAAACAGAGCAGCTCAAGGTCAGATTATAGATATTTTAGGATCTGATTTTTGCCCACCAACCGGCGCCTGTAGTGTTGGAAGTGTGAGATTTGGTATATATCCAGGTGGTGAAGACGAAGGCGTAGAAGCAAAGATATACGCATGGAGCGATAAACGAATTCGCGTCGCAATACAAGGTGGAGAAGAGATAGCAAAAGATTGGGGTGGCGGAGTTAAAATTATTCGTTCCGATGGAGTCGAAAGTAGGCCTGAAGGAGAATTAGAAGCTGGCGATGGAAGAGAACAGCTTTTAACGCTTCGAGAACAATCTAATTATTTTTATAGATTACCAAGAATATTATCGCTAAGCCCTCAAACTATAGAGCTTGATAGAGCTAAGTTGGTCGGAATAAATGGCGATGGATTTTGGGGAGACAAAAATATTCAAACAACGTTTGTAGATGAAAAGAATGAAATGCCAACTATCGATTTGTATCGTACACGCTTAGCAGATGACCGTGTGAACCAAGGAACATCAGACGAAGACGACCGGCAGTATCAAACTTATGCCTCGATGAGCGTTCCGACAACAATAAGAAACGGGAGGCAAAGTGTGGTGGTTTCTAATTGGGACGGTTCGTTTGCCCAAGCTCGGCCCTCAACATCGAGAGATATGCTTTATTTACGAGCAATAGCAGATGCGGATATGTCGGTAACTGGCGACTCGACTTTACTAACTATTACTGGCGGACTTGTTCCTGGCTTTCATTTATACGGTAATACGCTATTGCCAAATATTGTTGTTGCATCAACAGATGTAAAGCCATCAGAATTAAATATTTTATCGCAAGATGACCGCGATAGAGAACGAAATATTCAAAGCATTCAATTAGTGTTTCCAAAAGAAGATGCAGACGCGAATCGGTTTAGAAATGTTCATGTAGGTGTGGTACAATATGGAGATGGTGAGAAGACTGGTGTCGCTTGGATTCGCCAAGAACAAACAACAAACAATGACGGAGACTTGATTTCCATTTTTGATGATATTCTTGAGTATAACGATATTCCTGGCTACGAAAGATGTAATGCAGATGGCGAGGAGTGCGTGTTGTTGTATCCAGGTGTTGGTGGGAACAGCGAAAACGATGTTTTTGTTGGCTACGGCTACATGAGCCCAAACCCGCTTATTGTAAAATTGCCTGCTCCTGTAATCGATTCATTAAGTAAAACACAGTTTCAAAGCTTTAAAGGCAGAACAAGTTTACAACAACGAGACAGTCATCATGTAGAACCAATAACTGTTAGGGGTAAAAATTTCCGGACAGGCACAAAGGTATTTGTAGATAATAAAAACGTTGCTGTAACTGTAACACCGACAGTATTGTATATTAAAATTCCAATCGGAGAATTAACCCCAGGCAGACATACTATAAAAGCAAAAAATACCGATGGAGAAGAGAGTAATTATAAATTTATCCAAGTACGATAAATGAAGCGAAATGTTTTAACAATTTTAGTTAGCGTTATAATAGCGACTCAACTCGCAGTTTTTGTCGCCCCTGCTCCAGCACAAGCGCAGTTTGGTGGTGTAGTTTCTGATATTTGGAATACTGCCGTGAATGCCGGAAGCAAAGTGGCAGATGCAGCAAAATGGACCTACGAAAAAAGTTCGAAAGCACTAGAAGCTGCCTGGAGAAAAGGTGGCTCTATTGCGTATAGGAATGGGTTAAATTATTTCTTAGGACAGATGGCTCGTGATGCTGCAATTAGGGTATCTGGCGGTTGTTCTGGGCAAGAGCCATGTTTTCAGATGAATAAGGAATATTGGGGGAATTTAGGAGATGCTGCTGTTGGAGATTTTTTGGACACTCTCGCCCAGGAAGGTGGATTTTTAGACAATGGTTTATGTGAACCGTTCGATCCAGCAGTAAAATTGCAGTTAAATTTGGCTGTTGGGCAGGTTTCGCCTTTTAGGGACAGACCAGATCACAAGCCAAGGTGTTCGTTTAGTCAGATTAGAGAAAACATACGAGAGCTTTCTTTAACAGATTTAGTAGATGTAGATTTACGAATTGGGAGAGGTTCTACTATTGCAGAGTACAGTGAAAATTTAGACACTATAATTAGAAGAGATACTGGGATAGACCAGCCAGTAAAAGAAAGACTTCTTAAAACATCTCAAAAGCTTACCTCTGCTACAGAAAATTTAACTAAATATATAGAGAAAGCCCAAACTCCAGGCCAGGAAGGTGCTGATCCTGCTGTGTTGGCTGAGGCTTTAGCAAATATTATGGACGCAGGGGTGATGTTAGATAAACAGAATACTGTAAGAACTTTTGATTATCATATTTTTTTCCCTCCGACTGGTGGGTTATTAGCGTACTATACAGAGCTGTATACAAGAAATAAATCTAATTTCTGCCCAACTTCAGATGGTTCAGCAGGAGACCCATGTGCAGTAGGGGCCCAGAAGGACTCGGATTTTTATAAGGGATTGCTTCGTTATAGGGAGCAAATATTTAAAGAGACTAACCATTATATTAATGATCAAGCATACAAGGACGACCTTGCTGCCTCATCTAAAGAGATAGATAATAGCCAAGCATATTATTTTGTTGATCAGCTAACAGCGTTTAAAAATTTAGCTGTTTATAATGAATCAGCAGCAGGTCCACCTATTTTTCCTTATCCTTTTGTTCTAAACCAAAACAGGAGTTTTGCTGCTCCAGATCCTGAACCAGGTGATCCGATTCCACTTCTGGACTCCAAATTTCCAGATGATGCACAGTTTTGTACGGATTCAGATTTAGAAGCAATTAATACCGATAATTTAATTCGAGGTGGTGGGACAGATAGCTTTTTAGACTCTGATTATAATGAAAAAACTATTCAACAAATGTTACCAGGAGATGCAGTGGGTGCAGATGTGTCTGAAGTAGAAGATGTATTGGTAACTATGCTTGATGGTAGCAACAAGTATAATCCTGCACCAATGACCGATGGTTCAGCATACCAACAAGCAGCAGCTAATTTGAACGCCCAATTTGAAGAACTCGTAATAGCTCAGTTTTATTTTGTGAAAATTGATAATTTAAGTCGTTTCCAAGATCCTCCCTTTGATTCTAATGATCTTGCAACATTGGATGATCTCTATGATAGTGTCGTTCCTAATATTATTACTTTAGCTCAGGATTTTGAATCTTATTATGATGCTTTAGATACTGTTGCTGGTACGAATGGGAGTGGGATAGAGCCAGCTTTAAATAGATTAAAGGGAAAAATAAGGAATACTAAAGATACAGTAAAAGATTTGGGGAAAAAAATTCAGTCTGCCTATCAAAGATATGATGAAGATAGAGGTGTATTAGCCATTATTGGAGATTTTGCATTCGATGGAGAAATAGATGGATCTGAGGCTGATTCAGCTCGGGCGGAAGGGATCCTTCCATATTTAGAAGCTGTTATTCCAATGTATGAAGCACTAAAGAAAATGGATAATGATTTAAGAGATTTCGATGAAGTGTTCGACGGAGCTGCTACTGGTGGAGGCGCTGGCGGTGCAGATGAATATGCTTTTGCGAGCTGTAGAGAAAGAACACAAGAATATTTAACCCGATTAGATGCATGGTATAAAACACTCTATCAAGAAGCAGCAAAAGTGAACGACGCCCGCCGAGCAAATGCATTCGATAGAATTAGTTCATCAGAAGATTTAGCAGATATTGGAAAAGTCTTTAATCAGGAAAGTAATCCTTTTGGAGCATATCTTGCTCTTGATTCTGCTGCTAACCAAGATGCAGCAAAAAAAGTAGAAGAAAGTAAATTCTTCGATAGTATTAATGGTGCATTTAAAGGAGTTGCCTCTACTGTTTCTGGGGTTATAAAAACGCCAGCTCCATTGGTAGAAGAAACAGGCAAACAGCCAATAAAGAGTGCAGCGGATCAATATAGCACCTTTACTGGCGAAGCAGTTGCAGATGCGGTTGGTATTTTTACGAATACATTAATGTCTCAAATGTTAAAAAATTGGTTTGAAGGCCCTGGTGTTAATCCATCTATAGCAGAGCGAGGTGTTGCTGGAAGAGGAATTCCAGTAACAAGCGGAATAAAGGTAGCTCGTAAACTTTTCTCGAAGCTGGGGGCATTAAAACCAAAGACAGTAGAAGATGCAGATGTCCTTACCTTATTATCTACAAGTGTTGCAAATCAGCCGCCTATTATTAATTCAGGGTTTAAAACGGCGATAGAACAACAGCTCACCTTGAGAGAGGCATTGTCGGAAGAATATGGATTGTTAGATCCGAATGCTGTATTTGGATACAAAAGCAGTAATGTAGAACCTTCTATCGACGAAGGTATTCCATATCGAAGCATGGTGTTATTGCGCCACTATAGAATTATTCCAGTTGGATGGGAGCTAGCAGCTCAGTATATTAACGAAAAAGGAACCAGACAGACGCTTGGTGCTCTTATTGCAAAGTTTGATGACCCAGGGCAATGGAGCAACGAATTTCCGCTTTCGAATATTGCGGAAATAAAAGACAACGACGACAAAATTACAGGGTATTCATTTACGAGCCCCGATGGAGTAGATGCGGAGCAGTTTTACGAAGATGGTCAGATAGAATTTTATTCGAACGAAAATATTCAAGCTCGTTGTCATTCAAAAATTTCTGTAAATATTACTACCTTGCGTGTAACCACGAAAGACGAAGTTATTTGTTTAAATATAGATCAAGATAAGCTTTTGGTGTTGCCTTCTATTTCTTCTGGAAAAGTGAGGGTTTTGTATCAAGACAATCCGTATTATGGGTTGGTAAATCCAGATTGGGTGTTAAAAGCTCCTCAATTAAAATGTAATGCAGAAGGGCCTGGTGAAATTGTTATTAGAAGGCAAGAGGTTTCTAACCCAGACGATCCTAATGGCCCTAAGGTGGTTCAAATTACCCGCTCTAATTCCTGTGCAGACGAACAAACCTGTGTGTACGAAAAAGAAAACGGTCAATGCCGATTTGGCTATTGTACGAAAGAAAAATTTGTTTGGAAATTTGAAGACAACCAAGAATGTCGACCAGAATATAACTCGTGTGAGTTATTTACCGACTCGAAAGGGAATTCTTCTTATTATTTAAAAAGCACCCTCGATACCGAAGGCTGTTCGGCGGATAATGTGGGGTGTAGAGAGTATTTAAGAGTTGCCGACCCAGAAGCGCAGATTAAAACCCCTCAAATTACGACAGCAATAGAAATAAAACCAGAAACAAATATTACAACCCCATTATTAAGCACTGCTTCGCTTCGGGTTCCTGGCACGGGCACGTTTTGGTGTACTATAGCAGGTGGAGCCAGATGTGAAATTAAAGGCGGTGATACCTCTTGCGATATAGAAGGCCCATTTGGTTTTGTTGAAATATGTTCACTTTTAGGAGACAGAACAGCAGTCGCACATTTAAATGCCAAAGCTGTTCAAAAAGCAACTGAGGTTGGCTGTAATTCTGCATCGGCAAGTTGCCAAAGATATTTACGAGTAAATCCAGTTCGGCAGGATCAAAGTTCTGCATCTCGGTTTTGGAATCTGCCAGATATAGAGAGCATTAATAAATTGATAGTAGATTCTGTAACAGACAATCCAAACGATGTTCCGAATATAACGCTTGCAGATTTTAGAATAGCAAATCTTCAGGAAAAGTTTTTAAATTCTAAAAGAAGTATTTGTGAAAACGGACCAAGGGCAATTGGCTGTCAGGCATTTACTCCTGTTGATGGGAATAGCGAGGTAACAGTATTTGCTAAATTAGAGACAACCGATCAATGTCCAGCTTCTTGTAATGGCTATAACGATTATATAGAATCTCCAACATTATTCGACTCAGGATTCAAAACGAAGAGTTTTGTTGTATACGATGTTACTGGTGGAGAAAGCTGTTCAGCAGCATCTGTTGGCTGTGAGGAATTCACCAATGTAAATGCTCAAAGCCTTGGTACTTCTGAATCGAAAGAATATTATACTCAAGTTCGCTGGTGTGCCAACGACGCCCAGGTAACTCAGAGTGGTGATAATTTTAAAAAGAGATATTTTGTTTGGGAAGGCGTAGATATTTTCGGGTTCCAATTACGAGCTGTTGATTTATTAAGAAGCAATAGCGGGCAAGATCAACCATGTACAAATCCAATACTTGGAAGCGGGAATACCACTTTGTGTAATGATGCAGTATCAGATTTATCTTTAACGACCTGTAGTGCAGCCCTCGCTTCAGAAAACCCAGATTGTAGAGAATATATAGACGCCGAAGGCGATAGCCATTTTGTTTTCCAAAGTAAAACGATTCCAGTAACAAACGAATGTAGACTTATAAGAAGAACTGCTGGCGCAGGCGAGCTGTACAACATTTTGGCCTCGAGTAGTAGTAGTTGTTCTGCTTCAGAAAATATGTGTCGACGTTATGAAGGGCCTCAAGCAGGTAATGTGAGAGTGATTTTTTCGAGTGACTTTGGTGTTGAAGATATCAATCGTGGTTTGTGGGCTGGCGATGTAGAATTAAAACCTGCAGATGCTGCTGGTATAGAGTATCTTACTGTAACGAATGGAGTTCAAGATGCTAATTTCCATTTGGGATTTTCTGATTCTATAGATGTGGGAAGAGAATATTCCCTTTCATTTGTATACAGAGTTCAATCTGGTTCTGGGATACTTTCTGTTCCTCTTGGAGCGCAAGAAAAAGATGGTGCTGAATCTTCGACATTGGTTGCGGATGGTGAATGGCATACTGCCACAATTGGCGGTATTAAATATGCTGGTTCCCCAAAACTTTTTGAAATGCATTTAAACGAAGGGCTTGAATCTATCGACATAGATTCTATTGCCCTTACAACCCAGGTAGATGTGTTTTATAGAAAGAAAAATACTATACAAGAACCACCCGCTATTTGTACTAATTTCCAGGGTTGTAGTGCTTATTCCACAAAAATAGCCGGAACCGATGAAGAAGAAACAATATATAATTATAAATTCTCGTCTCCATGTGAAGCTTCGGATGTTGGATGTGAGGCGCTTATTAATACTAATAACACAAATGAGGTAGGCGAAAAAATAGTGTATAACAAAGAAGGCGAAGAGCTCTTAACTATCCCTCAAGATTTTGTAGAGATTGTCCGTGTTGTGGAAGAAGCTGCGTGTGGTTCTGAAAAAATGGGTTGCAGTTTAGTTTCGTTACCCATTGTTAATAGCGAAAATAAGCTTTCTGGATTTGAACCAGTATATATATTAGATAATCCATCCGCTCCCGATTACACAAAAACAATGTGTGAGGCTGGTGGTGTTATGTGCGAAGCTTTCTCTATTGGAGTAGAAACAGCACCTTCTATTTCTGGTGATGGGAATACCCGATGGTTTAAAGATCCACAAGGTAGAGTATGCTCCTTTAGCGACGGGAAATGGAAACGAACTCTTGAGAATGGTACGGTGGTAGATTGTCCTACAAAGATGATAAATACGTTCGGAAATTCTGGTAATCCATACGAGGTTCCTCTGTCTGGGTATGTTGGAGCTTGTGCCGCAGAATTTAGAGGTTGTACAGAGCTTAAAGAATCAAAAGAAAACAAAAGTTTATTTATAGTTGGACCTATTAAGCCAACAGGTCCGGCATGTACCTCTACAGATATAAAATTTGGTACCTGTAGGTATTTCGATACACTCGATGCCCCTTTAAGACCAAATGAAAACCCAACAGGAATGGATTATAAGACTCAAATTTTAAATGGATCGAAAAAAGAGTTGTATAGAATTAGAAACGATCGCACTTGTGGCGAATGGCTTGAGTGTAGATCTGGAACCACAGTCGCGACTGTAGACGAAAGCGGAAACGATACCCCTAAAACAGTCTGTTTAGATTTTTATGCCTGTCAAAATACCGAAGATGGAGTTACGTGTACAGAACCAAGAGAACCTACAGCAAAAACAGACTTTACCTACGATCAACCTACTGTAAAAGATTTTGTTTCGCAATATGCAACAGATTCAGAAGAAGCTTATTCAGCGTCGAGATCTCTTAGGGAGTTTAATGAATTTAATCAATTAAGTGGTCTTTCGAAGGCAGGTTTACGATTTAACGACAACTATTTAATAGAAGGGAATTTTCATCCAGTTAACATGAGTGTGGTGGGAGAGAGTGCGAATGTTGTGAATTTTAATTTTGAGCGCGATTTAAATGGCGATAACTTACCAGATGGCTGGTATGTGCAAACGGATTGCCAAGGGTCTTGTAGCTTAGAAAATCAAGAAGTAAAAAGTGGTGCATATTCATTAAAAATTGGATCTGTCTCAGAACAGGGGAAAGTGTTTAGTGATAATAGGTACAGCACAAATGTAACTGTTGCAGATACAGAAAGCTATCGATTTACTGCACTCGTTAGTCCTGTTGGTTCTGTGGAAGAACCCCAAACAGTTCTTTTTCGATACAGAACAGGAGCTCGGGATTCTAATGCAGGAATTATATTAGAAAAAGAGGAGTCATTTAGTACTGGTGGGTCAGCACGAACAATTCAGCACGATATTCTTTCGGTAACAGGAAGTAATCTTTCCATAGATATTATTACGTCGGACGATTTTGCTATAAAAGATGTGGTACTCGAACCAGCAGAAACACGGAATCTTTCATTTGATGATGTAGCTGTTGGTACTACGGATTTTTCTACTGGATTACCAGTAGGTTTAAGTAGTCGTGTGTTTAAATCTTTTGGATGTACAAATTGTAGTGTTGCTCAAAGATACAACGGCCAAAAAGTTATTCAAATAGGCAAGACCGATGCAAATGAATTGGTTTGTACTGCAGGCAAAACAACTCTTTCGCCAGCAGCTATTTCACACTTAGGAAATGTGTGCACGGAAGATAATGCAACTCAAGATTGTGGATTCGAGCTTTCTGGAGGTTGTAGTAGAGACACTGCGCAGCTGACATTACGAGGCTCTCATTTTTCGGATGTTACTTCTACTTTAACGTATACATTGCAGGGTGTTGCGTATTCACCAAGCAGTTCGAGCAGTTCGAGGCCAACAACGCTTCCAAACTTATCACAAAGCATGTTCGAAGTGCATCTTTCAGATTCAGATAATAGTGGAATACAAGTTGTTGCAACAGAAACTTCTAAACGTTCTGGTGATT
>ENA-OREN01000645-OREN01000645.1-marine-metagenome-genome-assembly--contig:-NODE-645-length-47778-cov-4.927234_pt1 | contig 47778 bp, 47 predicted proteins | sample MGYA00248624_ERZ508555 | MGnify/ENA primary metagenome ERZ508555 (study PRJEB26222, sample SAMN06267773) | marine metagenome | isolation source: Saanich Inlet, British Columbia, Canada | place... | reverse complement strand
GGATTACAAATTCTTTGTTTAGAACGCCAATCGATCCCAATAACAACTCTCCTTCCTTACCTCAAAAATTCATCTCTTTCCATAGCAAGGCATGGAGCTAAAGTTCTTGCTTGCACAGCAGCCCCTAATCAAAAAAACCTAACTACATCTCTCATTGAGATATTTTCTAGCCGCAAAGACTCTTTATTCAGACTCGACTGTCTACAAGCTCTCTCTAAAACATTCAGCTCTACTTATACTATAGATCTCCTACTAGCTTGCGAGCACATTCTTCCAAAAGAAAGACGGTTCGTTGAAAAAATACTCTTTAATCAAGGACGCAAAGCTGTTCCCCACCTTCTTTCGTTTACCATAAAGCCCTCCTATTCACCTCAATTACGCCTCATATCATGTAGAGTTCTTGGGAGACTCGCTCCTCATTTAGTCAGACAACACCTACATGAAATTATTTCTAAAGAAGTTGAAAATTTTTTAGCTAAAACTTTGATTTTTTTGGAATGTTTAGTAGCAGGACCTAAAATAATTTTTACTTGGATTGAGTCTAAGTATTTAGGCAGTACATCCATAATTTTTTCAGTTAGATTATTTTCATCATAACCACCAAATGTTGCTAAAAGATCAAACTCTTTTTTTCTTTTAATATTTTGAGTATATCATAAGATTTTGATACGGCTATTGATCCAGTAATAACAAAAAGTATTTTCACTAATACTTAAACCCTGTATGAATTGAAACTATACCATCAAATAGGTTTATAAATTTTACTGATTTCAATCCTGCATTTTCCATTCTTTTCTTAAGATCTTCTTGATTTGGGAATATATCAATACTCTCATTAAGGTAACTGTAAGCATCACGATTATTGGAAAAAATTTTTCCAAAAAATGGAATAAAATTTGCTTTATAATATGAATAGATATTTGAAATAATAAAAGAGTTTGGTTTGCTAAACTCAAGACAAAAGTATTGCCCTCCTGGTTTCAAAACCCTTAATGCTTCTTTAAAAGACTTATTGATATCAGTTACATTTCTCAAACAAAAAGAAATAAGATATTTATCGTAGGTATTATTTTTAAAGCTTAAATTTTCAGCATTTTGAAGATAAAAATTTACACCTGCTTTTTTAATACGTTTTCTTCCCTCATTAAGCATTTCATTATTTAGATCAACAATATCTATTTTTGCATTAGTGCATTTTTTTTTAATTTCTAGAACAAGATCCCCTGATCCAGAGCCTACATCAATAATAAGTTCTCCATTTAATGGATTAACAACATCTATAAATATTTTTTTCCACAATCTGTGAGCTCCAAAACTCATCACATCATTCATAAAATCATAATTGTTAGCCACATTAGAAAAAACTTTTTGAACTAATATTGTTTTTTCTTTAGGAGTTACCTTCTTATAACCAAAATTTGATAATTTGTTCATTTATGCCTGAATTACCTGAAGTTGAAACAACTGTTAAAAGTTTAAATATATTAAAAAATAAAAAAGTCACTAATCTTAATGTTTATGTAAAAAAATTAAGGTACCCGGTACCATCCATTAGGTTAAAAAGGATAATAAATAGTCATATTACCAATTTAAGAAGAATATCAAAATATGTAATTTTAGATTTTGACAACTTCCATACAATGATTGTGCATTTAGGTATGTCTGGACGGCTAAAAATAGTTACTACTGATAGGTTTAGAGATAAACATGATCATTTAAGTATTAAATTTAATAATAATTCATATTTATTATATAATGATCCACGAAGGTTTGGATTTATTGATATTGTTGAATCAGATAGGTTGACAGACCTTAAATATATTAAAAAGCTAGGCATAGATGCTTTAGATAAAGATTTTTCAATTGATTATTTATTTAAAAAAGTTGAAAAATCTGAGGTATTAATAAAACAGATTTTATTAAATCAATATATAGTAGCTGGTATCGGAAATATTTATGCGAGTGAAATATTGTTTGATGCCAAAGTATCACCTTTGAATAAGGGTAAAGATCTAAATAAGTACCAAATTGGTACAATTATAAAATCTACAAGAAAAATATTAAAAAAAGCTATTTTATTAGGAGGGTCTAGTATCAGTGATTATATTTCACCAGATGGAACCTTAGGAAATTTTCAGAAAAATTTTAAAGTTTATGGAAAAGAAGGGTCTATGATTAGAGGACATGTAATAAAAAAAGTTAATTTATATGGAAGATCAACGTTTTTTTGTCCAAACTTTCAGAAATGATTTCAATATATAAGTTGACTTTCAACTAATTAAATTTATTAGGTTTTTTATATGGCTAATCATAAATCAGCAAAAAAAAGATCTGTTCAATCTAAAGTAAAAAACGCTGTTAATAGTCAATATTTAACTAAAATCAGAACTAATTTAAATAAATTCTATAATTTTTTGAAGGATAATGATGCTGAGGAAGTTCAAAATTCTTTAAAAGAGGTTAATTCTATCATGGCTAAAGCTGTAAAGAAAGGCATTTTAAAAAAACAGTACATGTCTAGAAAGTTATCCTCGTTATCAAATCATATTAAAAAAAATTAATTTTTTTTTTATTTTTTCACTTTTATTCTTGATAAAAATACGTAAAGAGTGTTCATTATCTTTATTATAATTGGTGATTATAATTCTGTTAAAAATTTTTACGTCTTTGATTTTTTTACGTAAAATTTATCATAAAAAAATCAATTATTATTAGGGGGCTAATGACCAACAATTTAGATTTGTCTGAAGAAAAAAATTGGCTCTCTCTTAAAAAAGATTTAAAAAATTCAGTTGGTGACAGTGCATATAATAATTGGTTGAAGCACTTAAGTTTTATATCTTTTGAAAACACCACACTTTCATTTTCGCTACCAACAAAGTTTCTTAGAGATTGGATAGTAAATAATTATTCTGATAAAATAAAAAGTGATTCAAAAAAATATATCAATAACATTGAAGTAATTAAATTTGTTGTTAAGCCTCATGGGGGCAGAATAGTGCCAGGCACTACAAGAACTATTAAAAGTACTGACAATCAATGGAAGTCTACTTTGGATATTAGATCAAATCAGCAATCTTCATACCCAAATGAATTTGGAGCGCCTCTTGATCCACGGTTTACGTTTGAGAATTTCGTTGTTGGAAAGCCTAATGAGCTTGCATTTGCTGCATCTCAAAGAATAGCAGAAGCAGATAATGTTTCTTTCAATCCTTTGTTTTTGTATGGCGGTGTTGGTCTTGGTAAAACACATTTAATGCATGCTATTGGCTGGAAGTTAAAAGAATTAAAGCCAGAAAGAAAAGTTATTTATTTATCTGCAGAAAAATTTATGTATCAATTTGTAAGAGCATTAAGATATAAAGATACTTCGGCATTCAAGGAGCAATTTAGATCTATTGATGTTTTAATGATTGATGATGTTCAGTTTATAAGTGGAAAAGATAATACTCAGGAAGAATTTTTTCATACATTCAATGCATTAATTGAGCAAAATAAACAAATTGTTATTTCAGCTGATAAATCACCATCCGATTTAGATGGTGTTCAAGAAAGGTTAAAATCTAGACTAGGATGTGGCTTAGTGGCAGATATTCATCCAACAACATATGAGCTGAGATTAGGAATATTAATTGAAAAAGCTCAAAAAAGAGGTGTTGAAATTCCTGCAAAGGTTTTGGAGTTTTTATCACATAGGATTATCTCTAATGTAAGAGAAATGGAAGGTGCGTTAAATAGGCTGGTAGCTCATGCCACTCTAGTAGGTACATCAATAACAGTTGAAACAGCTCAGGTTGTTCTTCAAGATTTATTGAAGTCTTCAAATAAAAGAATAACAATTGAGGAAATTCAAAAAAAAGTAGCAGAGCACTATAATATTAGAATTACAGATATGCACTCCCCTAGAAGATCACGATCTGTTGCTCGACCTAGACAAATTGCTATGTATTTAGCAAAATCAATTACTTCAAGGTCCCTCCCTGAAATTGGGCGTAAATTTGGTGGGAGAGACCATACTACCGTTATGCATGCAGTTAAAAAAATAGAAGAACTGAAATTACAAGATGTTAATTTTAATGAAGATATTGAACTTTTAAAAAGACTTATAGATTCTTAATTAAAACTTCTTTATATTTTAACTAATGAAATTTATTGTTACCAAACCAGTTATATTTAAAACACTTTCCCATCTCCAAAGTATAGTTAATAAAAAAAATACACTCCCAATACTTTCAAATATTTTAATAGAAGTAGAAAATAATTCTTTAACACTATCTTCAACAGATATGGACATTTCAATTAAAGAAACAATTAATTGTAATGTAATAGAAGAGGGTTCTACAACATTAAATGCTCAAATTATGTTTGACATTGTTAAAAAATTACCTGAAACAAGTGAGGTTGAATTTATTTCTAATGATGGTAAATTATTAACAATAAGATCAAATGTTTCAAAATTTTCATTATCATGTTTGCCAAAAGATGAGTTCCCAATTATTGAAACTTCTTCAAATAATTCTAAGAAATTAAAAGTTAATTCTCAAACTATTCTAAATCTTATAAACAAAACTAAATTTGCGATATCTAATGAAGAAACAAGATATTTTTTAAATGGATTATATTTTAATATAGTAGAAAAAGATAATTTGAGTAATTTGAATTTTGTTGGAACTGATGGTCATAGATTAGCTACTGCCAGTAGTATTATTAATAATTCTATTACTGAAGTTCCTGGAGTTATTATTCCAAAAAAAACAATAAATGAGCTCTCTAAACTACTTTCAGAGAATCATAATGATATAGAAATTGTTATTTCTCTTAATAAAATAATATTTTATATTGATAGATTAATTTTAATTTCTAAATTAATTGATGGTAATTTTCCTGACTACACAAGAGTTATACCAAGTAATAATAATAATCACTTAAAAGTTAATAGATCAAATTTATTGGCTGCAGTTGATAGAGTTAGTACAATAGCAAATGAAAAATCACCATCTATAAAATTTAAACTACTAAAAAATTTAATTAACTTAAGTGCTATAAATAGTGAAAATAGTACTGCAACAGAAGATATAGAAGTTGATTATGATGGAAGTGAAATCGAAATTGGATTTAATTCAAGATATATCATGGATATATTAGATAATCTTGAAAGTGAAGAAATCAAAATTTCTTTCAATGATAATTCTAGCCCTATAATTGTTCAAGAGAAATCAAGTATAGACAATATTTATGTTCTCATGCCTATGAGAGTTTAATATTTGGGACATTTTAAAAATATTTATTTAGTAAATTTTAGAAATTTTGAAAATTATAATTTGAATTTTTCTAACCATTGTAACGTTTTATTTGGAAAAAACGGTTCAGGAAAAACAAATATATTAGAAGGTATCTCTCTTTTCTCAAAAGGAAGAGGGATAAGAAAAGACAAAATGTCAAATATCATAAAAAAAAATTATGAAAACTTTACAATTACTTCTAATTTTCAACATCATGAAATTATTTATAATTTAAAATCGCAAACTAAAAAAATAAACAACAAGATAAAAAAAAATTTATTAATTAATAATGATAATACTAATGAAACTTTAACTAGTTTTTATAAAATATTTCCTTTTTTAACCTTTCTTCCTGAAACAGAAAGGCTGTTTATCTCATCACCATCAAATAGAAGAAATTTTATTGATCAATTAATCTTTACTTATGAGCATGGCTATAATGTATTAATTAATTCTTATAATAAATATCTGCAAGAAAGATCAAGATTACTTAGTAATAACATTTTAGATGAATCGTGGTTAAACGAACTAGAAAAAAATATATCTAGATGTGGTTTAGAGATCTACTCATTAAGAGAAAAACAATTAAGCATACTAGTAAAAAATTTAATTGTTTATTTAAAAAATTTTAATTTATCCTTCAAAATAAATATTAAAATAAATGACCAGTTTTTTGAAAATAAATTAAGTCAGGATTTTTTTGAAAAAGAATTAAAAAATAATAGAAAAATAGATATGTTAACAGGTGGCTCTAAAATAGGGCCTCATAGGTCTGATTATTTTTTTTATGCCAACAAAAACTTTCTTGCTTCTCAGCTATCCACAGGACAGCAAAAAACCTTAATTTTGTTAATATATTTATCTCACTGTAAATATTTAATTGATATACAAAATACAGCTCCAATACTCTTATTAGATGAGGTATGTTCACACCTAGATGAAATAAATAGAAATATTTTACTTAATTTAGTAGAGTCTTTTAATTTACAAGTATTTATGACAGGAACTACAAAAGATTTATTTTCTTTTTTATCAACAAATACTAACTTTTGTAATATAACAAATAAATGAACACTGATACCTATTCTTCTGAATCAATTAAGGTTTTAAAAGGTCTTGAGGCAGTAAGAAAAAGACCAGGAATGTATATCGGAGATACTGATGATGGGTCAGGTCTTCATCAAATGATTTATGAAGTGGTAGACAATTCAATAGATGAAGCTTTAGCAGGATATTGTGATAAGATTGAAGTTTATCTTAATTCGGATGGAACTATAACAGTTACTGATAATGGAAGAGGTATACCTGTAGATATTCATAAATCTGAAGGGGTATCTGCAGCTCAGTTAATCATGACTGAATTACATGCTGGCGGTAAGTTTGACCAGAATAGCTACAAAGTATCAGGAGGATTGCATGGAGTTGGTGTTTCAGTAGTTAATGCATTATCTGAAAATTTAGAATTAATAATAAATAGAGATGGAAAAATATATAGAATTAAATTTGAAAATGGGGCTGTTAAGAATGAACTTGAGATTATTGGTGACTCAGAAAAAATTGACAATACATATTTAACAGGAACTTCAATAACCTTCCTTCCATCAACTAATACATTCCAAAATATTGATTTTAATTTTACTACAATTGAGAAGAGACTAAGAGAATTAGCTTTTTTAAATACTGGGGTTAATATAAATTTAAAAGATAAAAGATCATCAGAAATTAAAGAATTAAATTTTAAATATGATGGTGGTATAAATGAGTATGTACAATTTCTAAATAAGGGAAAAAATACTATAATCAGTAAACCTATATTTTTTACAGCAAATAAAAATAATGTTAGTGTAGAATGTTCTTTGCAATGGACTGATAGCTATCATGAAAATACATTATGCTTTACTAATAACATTATTCAAAGAGATGGAGGTACTCATTTAGCTGGATTTAGGGGGGCGCTAACAAGAAGTATAGTGAATTATATAAACAAGAATGCAAAAATTTCAGCAAGTGTGACAGGAGATGATGCTAGGGAAGGCTTAACTTGTATTATTTCAGTTAAATTACCTGATCCAAAATTTTCTAGTCAGACTAAAGACAAGCTTGTTTCTTCTGAGGTTAGACCAGTAGTAGAATCTGTAAGTTTAGATAAATTAGAACAATGGATAGAAGAAAATCCTACAGAAATTAAAAAAGTTATTGATAAAATTGTTGAGGCATCAAACGCAAGAGAGGCTGCAAGAAAAGCTCGTGAATTAACTAGAAGAAAAACTGGTTTAGAAAATACCGCTTTGCCTGGAAAGCTGGCAGATTGTCAGGAAAAAAACCCTGAATTATCTGAGTTGTTCATTGTGGAGGGAGATTCAGCAGGTGGGTCAGCTAAACAGGGTAGAGATAGAAAAAATCAGGCTATATTACCTCTAAGAGGGAAAATACTTAATGTTGAAAGAGCCAATCAAAGACAAATCCTATCTAGTAATGAAATTGGTGTTTTGATAACTGCTATAGGAGCAGGTGTTGGCAATCCAACAGGTGATCAAGATTATGATAAATCTGAAGGTAAGTTTAATATTGATAAAATGAGATATCACAAAATTATTATAATGACGGATGCTGATGTAGATGGAAGCCATATAAGAACTTTATTATTAACATTTTTTTATAGGCATATGAGGCCATTAATAGAAAGTGGAAGATTGTATATAGCTCAACCTCCATTATTTAGATCAAAAAAAGGTAACTCAATTCAATATATAAAAGATGAAAGTGAAATGGAACAACATCTTATTGAGGAAGGGTCTAAAAAATTGATTTATGAAGTTCCAAAAAATAAAAATGAAATCAATCAAATTAGTAGTATTGAATTAGTTAAATTATTAAATTTATGTAAAATTGTACAAAAACTAGTTGAAAGACTGACTAGAAGAATTGAAAATAAGTTAGTAATTGAGCAAGCTGCAGTTATTGCTGCACTCAGGGCGGATTCTTATCAAGATATTGAGTTTGGCAAAGAAATTGCTAAATATTTACAACTACGATTAAACACAATTGAACCAAAACTTTGGAAAGTAAATTTTGAAAACTCTTTTTTAAATATTATATATTTACATAGAGGTGTAGAAAAGAAATATATACTTAATCACGACTTCTTATTTACTCCTGAAGCTAAATCACTCAACGAATTACGAAAAAAATTAATGGAAAATTTTGGTTTACTTAAAAATGGTTGTGCGGGTATATTAAAACAAGGGGATGTTGAGTATAAGATCAATGGGCCAGTAGATTTAATTGAGACAGTTTTAAATATAGGAAAACAAGGTCTTCAAATTAACAGATATAAAGGCTTAGGAGAAATGAACCCAGATCAACTATGGGAAACAACACTTGATAAAAATTATAGATCTTTATTAAAAGTAAAATTAGATGAAGTCGATCAAGCAAATGCAATATTTGAGACATTGATGGGTGAAGTTACTGAAGGTAGAAAAAACTTTATTCAAGAAAACTCACTAAAAGTCGCAAATTTGGATATTTAATTTAAATTTTCTAAGTGAATACTGTCTTATTAGCAAATATAATTAAAATTAGGTGGTTAGCGATATTAGGGCAGTTGATTACTTTGTTGGTTATTACTTTTATTTTAAATTATTCCATTCCATTTTTGGAGTCTATATTTGTAGTTTCACTTTCTTTGTTAGTAAATGTGTTATCATATTTTTTACAAAAAAAAAATCCTACCTTAAATTATAAAAAAACTTTTATATTTTTGATTTATGATATTACACAGTTGATAGCATTAATATATTTAACTGGGGGAATGTTTAATCCTTTCATTATTTTAATTTTAGCACCAATAATAATATCAGCATCATATTTACCTGCTTTTTGGACTATTTTACTCAGCTTATATTCAATATTGCTTATTTTCTTTATCAATGTTTATTCCATTCCATTTAACTGGAATCAAACGTTTATAACTCCACCAATATATAATTTAGGAATATTGGTAGCGCTTATAATTACAATAATTTTTATAGCTATCTATGCTTATTTATTTGCTAGTTCTGCAAGAAAAATATCTAATGCTCTTTCTGAAGCAAAACTTCAACTTTCCAATCAAAAAAAAACTACAGAAGTTGCTTATTTAAGTGCAGCTGCTGTACATGAATTAAGTACACCTTTAAATACAATATTTCTTGTTATTAATGATTTAATTAATGAAAAAGTATTTATGAAAAATACTTTTTTAATGAAAGATATAAAGTTATTAAAGTCTCAAGCAGAACGTTGTAAACAAATACTTTTAAGGTTATCAAAAAATCCAAATAATTTAAAAGATAATTTTTTTGAGAAAATCAAAATAATTGATTTAATTAAAATAAATTTTGATAAGTTTAATGATAATAAAATATTATCTATTTCTTATAATAATTTTGATAAAGAATATAAAATTTTTTTTAAAGATGAAATAAATTACGCTTTAGGCAATATTATACAAAACTCTATATTATATTCAAATTCTAAAATTAAAATATTTCTTGAGTTAAATAAAGACAATTTTTTTATTAAGATTGAAGATGATGGAACTGGTTTTGCAAAAGATGTCTTAGATAAATTAGGAGAACCTTATATATCTAAAAATAAAAAAGGTATGGGTTTAGGCATTTTTATTGCAAAAAACTTAATAGAAAATATGAAAGGTGAAATAGCTTTTTATAATTCTAAGAATAATAATGCTATTGTTGAAATAAAATTTGATAAAGCTATTTTAATATTATGATAAAAAAATTAATTATTATTGATGACGATACACCCTTTAGAGAAAGGCTTGCTAGATCTATGGAAAAAAAAGGTTTTTTTGTAGAAACATCATTCAATTATAAAGATGGTTTAAATCGATGCCATAATGAAAAATATGATTATGCTATTGTGGATATGAGGCTTGAAGATGGCTCTGGTTTAGAGCTAATAAAGCAGATTAAACACATTTCTCCAAAAACTAAGGCCTTATTGTTAACTGGTTATGGTAATATTGCTACTGCTGTTGCAGCAATTAAAACTGGTGCAATTGATTATTTACCAAAACCTGCCGAAATAGATCAAATCTATGATGCTCTTACTAATGCAGATGAAGTATTGCCACCTCCTCCAGAAAATCCTATGACAGCTGATAGAATAAGATGGGAGCACATACAAAGAGTATTTATACTATGTAAAAGAAATGTTTCAGAAACAGCAAGACGATTAAGGATGCACCGAAGAACTTTACAAAGGATATTAAACAAACATGCTCCAAGAGAGTAATATAAATTTATCAATAATTGTTCCTGTTTATAATGAGGAACTTTATCTGTCTAATTTATTTAGAGATATTAAGACATACTTTAATGAGAAAAATATTGAAATAATTTTTGTTAATGATGGTTCATTTGATAGTTCTAAAAATATATTAGAGGATTTTAAAAAACAAGAATATGTATTTGATTTAAAACTTATTAACTTAAAAAAAATAAAGGAAAGGGCTATGCTGTTAAAAAAGGATTAGAGTTTTGTAGTGGAAATTATATCCTTTTACAGGATGCGGATCTTGAGCTAGATATTAAAGACTCAAAAGAAATTTATGAAATTATTAAAAATGATGAAAAAATACAATGTATATTTGGTAGCAGATATTTATCTGGAAAATTAAAAAAACATAGTTATTTTTTTAATGAAATAATTGGAAAATTTAATACACTTCTTTTTAATTTATTTTTTGGACAATCTTTAACTGATGTTCATTGTGGATTAAAAATTTTTCATAGAGATGTTTATAATAAAATAAAATTATCTTTTAACGATTTTGGGCTAGAAATAGATATTGCTTCACAAATTATAAAACATAATTTTTATATTTACGAAGTTGGCGTATCATATTTTTCAAGAACAGTTAGGGATGGGAAAAAAATTACATGGATAGATGGAATTAAATCATATTATTATCTTTTTAAAGTAAGATTTATAGATAATTCATTATCAACACTAATTTCAATTATCTGTTCTTCTATGTATATGTCATTTGTTGGTACTTATTTTGGTATGGGTTTAGGAAAAACTATATTTATAATATTATTTTTTCTAATTGGTCTTATAATTGGCTTGCATACAAAAATTATTTCTACTTTGATAATTTTCTTATTTATTTATGTTGGATCTTTTTTTGGCAAAGGTCAAGGTCAGGCTTTATCAGTTCTTGTATTTTTTATTTTAGCATTATTTATAGTAAAAAAGATAAGGAAATTTAATATCAATAAAAAATTTTCTAGTTTATTTTAATTCTATTTAAACTTATGCATAAGCTTATTATGTAAAAGGTTAGAACCCCATTCCAATTTTTTATTAAACTACCTGTTGACATAATAGGCCAAAATAAAATAATTAAAGATGCGATAGAAATTAATTTAAAAATAGTTTGATTAGTCCCATTAATTAAAAAATATAATATAGAAAATAGAAAAAATACAAAAGAGGAAAGTGTAATTATGCCACCTTCGGATAGCCATTGAATGTATGTGTTGTGAGGATGTGAAGCACAGTCATAGTTAACCATTAATTGGTTATATTTTTCAATATTCATACAAGAGGTTTGATAATTACTTATTCCTACGCCAGTAAGAGGGTTATTCATAAACATACTTAAGCCAACTTTATAAATTTCTCCGTAAGCTGAGGAGCCAAAGTTTTTAATAATTTCTAAAAAGCTTGGTTGTAAATTAATTATTTTAGTACATTTTTCTGATGTTGCATTGTTGCATTCAAAAAACTTTTCTACAGTTAAACCTTGATGATAGTGAGTTGAGTTTATAATTGTATAATCATTATAGAATGGGTGAAATTTATAAGATATGATAATAAAAATTAATGATAACATAATTGAAAATAATAAAATTATTCTTTTATTTTTTAAAAACAGTAATAAAAAAAACAATGCTAAAAATAAAGTTGCTAACGCCATTCGCTCACCTGATGCAAAACACACAAGACTTAATGTACTAAGATATAAAATTTCTAGAAAATTTTGATATTTAATTTTATTAATGAAGAAAAAAAATAAATAACCTAATAATCCAAATTTAGAAACATACGCACCAGGTACAAGTTCATTACCAAATGGTCCAGTTAAACGACCATACCAATCTGGGATAAACCCTAATAAATCATTCTGAAAACCAAATTCACTATTGTAATTTATAAATTGAAATAATGTATCAATCAACACAAAGCAGATACTAATAAAAATTATTGTTATAACAAATTTAATTTTTTTCTTACTATTTAATAAAAGAAAAAATGCTGCGGTAGGTAAAATTAATAATCTTAAAAAAATTATAGAGTCTTGAAATGATTTTATTTTATCGTAAGCAAAAAAAGAAATAAATAGAATTGTGAACCAAAAAAAAATAGAAACTAAAAAAAATTTATCTTTTATAAATTCATAATCTTTGTTTATAATTGTAAAAGTAATAAGAAAATAGAGAGCACAAAGAGTAATCGTAATATCTGGTAATGCAGGTCCAGTAATCAGCAAAATTGGCACTAGCATAAATAAAATTGAAAACAATTTATTAGTATTTAACATTAATTATTTTTAACAAATTTCAAAAAAATATCCTCAAGATCACTTTCATATGTATTAATTTCTTGAAATGAAATCTTATTGATATTTAGGATATCTATTATCTTTTTTAATGAAGTAATATTTTTATCATATATAATTTTTAAATTACCATCCACTATTTCTGTTTTAAATTTGTTTAGTTCATTAGGAATTTTAAAATAAGACTTAATCTGAAATATTACAGTTTTATCTGAAATTAATTTAAGCAAATTATTTTTAGTATCGTCTTTAATAACTTTACCATTATTTATTATAGTGATTCTGTCACAGAGCTCCTCAGCTTCTTCCAAGTAATGAGTTGTTAAACAAATTGTTGTCCCTAATTTATTGATTTTTTTAATATAATTCCAAAGTGATTTTCTTAAATCTACATCCACTCCAGCTGTTGGCTCATCTAAAATTATTATTTCTGGGGAATGAACTAAAGCTTTTGCAACTAATAAACGTCTTCGCATACCTCCAGACAATGTTCTGGCATAGGAATTTTTTTGATTTATCAATCCAACGTTATTAAGAATCTCATCAGTTTTCCTAAATTTTTTTTTAATACCATAAAGTCCCGCTTGCAATTCTAGTAATTCATAAGGTGTAAAAAATGGATCTATATTTAATTCTTGAGGAACAATACCTATTTTAAATTTACTTTTCCTAATATCCTCATCAATATTAAGCCCACATATTTTAATATTTCCTTTATTTTTTTTTACTAAACCACCTAAAATATTTATAAAAGTAGATTTTCCAGCACCGTTTGGTCCCAATAGTCCATGAATTGAGCCTTTTCGAATTTTAATATTAAAATTATCTAAAGCTTTAGTCTCTGTTTTTTTTTTTGCAAATGTCTTATTAACTTCTTTTGCTTCTATTGAATAAATATATTCTGACATTTTCTTAATTCTCTATATATTTAATTTTGAAATGAATAAACATAATAGATTAATCTTAATTGATGGCTCAGCTTATATATTTAGAGCGTATTATGGGCTTCCACCAATGAATAGAGCTGACGGCACACCTATTAATGCAGTCTTTGGTTTTACTAATATGCTAGTAAAATTAGTTGAAGATTATAAAGATGAAAAAATGGTTGTAGTATTTGATGCAGCTAGGGAAAACTTTCGAAATAAAATATTTAAAGAATATAAAGCTAATAGAGGAGAGACACCCGAAGATTTAATTCCTCAATTTCAAATTATTAGAGATTGTGTTGATGCATTTAATATACCTCAAATTGAGATAGAAGGTTATGAAGCTGATGACATAATTGCCACATATTGTTCATTAGCTACAAAACAAAATATGGAATCAGTAGTTGTCTCATCAGATAAGGACTTAATGCAGTTAGTTAATAAAAATGTAACTATGTTAGATCCAATGAAGGGAAAAAAAATAGGTATTGATCAAGTAATTGAGAAATTTGGGTTACCTCCTGAAAAAGTTATTCAGATACAAGCATTAACAGGAGATAAAGTTGATAATATTCCGGGTGCCCCAGGAGTTGGTCCAAAAACTGCTTTAAAACTAATTGAAGAATTTGGTGATGTTAATAATTTAATTATTAATGCTAATAAAATACCACAAGAAAAAAAAAGAAATATTATTCTTAATAATAAGGAAGATATTTTAGTGAGTTTAGAGCTAGTAAAATTAAAAGATGATATTAGTCTAAATCTAAACATTAGTGATATTCACACATATTCATCAGTTAAAGAAAATAAAAATCTTTTAACTTTTTTATCCGAGCAAGGGTTTAAAAGTATAGCTGAAAGATTAAAAAATAATTCATTTATTGCTCCTCAAATAACTAGTGATAACAAAGAAAAAGATTTTAAAAAAAAATATAATTTAATAACTGATATTAAAGATTTAAAAAATTTAATTATTCTTATAAAAAAAATTGGTCATTGCGCAATTGATACGGAGACTAATTCATTAAATATAGAAAAAGCAGCTTTGGTTGGATTATCAATTGCAGTTAATGAAGGTTCAGCATATTATATTCCAATTAACCATAAAGATTTGAATGAGAATAAAAAAATAAAAGGGCAAATTAACGAAAATGAAGTAATAGAAGCTATAAAAAACATATGTGCTGATCCTTCTGTTTTGAAAATAGGTCATAATATGAAGTATGATCTAAGAATTTTAGATAAATATAATGTTAAAATGTCGTCTATTGCTGACACAATGCTGATGTCTTACGCAGTTGATAATGGTGTGACTAAACATAATATGGATGATTTAGCCTACCTACATTTTCAGCATACTAATATTAAATTTAAAGAGATGGTAGGTTCTGGCAAAAAAGAAATTACCTTTGATTATGTTGAAGTTGATAAGGCACTTCATTATGCTGCTGAAGATGCTCTTATTACTTTAAGATTGTATAATTTTTTAAATAGAAGAACTATAATTGAGAAAAGTAATTTTGTTTATCACGAAATTGATTTGCCATTAATTAAAGTTTTAGCATCTGTAGAAAAAAATGGAATTAAACTTGATACTAAATATCTTGCTAAACTTAGTAGCGAGTTTGAAAAGGATAGTGACATCCTTAAAAAAAAAATTTTTAAGTTATCAGGAACTGAATTTAATATAGGCTCTCCAAAGCAATTGGGTGAAATATTATTTATTGACCTAAAGATTGAAGGAGGAAAAAAAACTAAGTCTGGAACTTTTTCAACAGATTCAGCCACTTTGTTAAATTTATCATATCAAGGCCATAAGATTGCAAGTTTAGTTTTAGATTGGAGAGAGTTAACTAAATTAAAATCAACTTATACTGATGCTCTACAAAATCAGACAACTAAAAAAAAATCTAGGGTGCACACATCTTACGGTATAGCTAACACTCTTACAGGTCGATTAAGTTCTAATGATCCTAATCTTCAAAATATTCCTATTCGAACAAATAATGGCAAAAGAATAAGAAAAGCATTTATTTGTGAAACTAAAAATATATTGATGAGTTTTGACTATTCTCAGGTAGAGTTAAGGCTTGCTGCAGAAATTTCACGAGATGAGAATTTTATTAAAGCTTTTCAGAATAATATAGATATTCACAGTTCTACTGCATCACAGATATTTAATGTTGCTCCAAATAAACTTGATTCAGAAATGAGAAGAAAAGCAAAGGCAATAAATTTTGGAATATTATATGGTATTAGCCCTTATGGATTAGCCAAACAACTTTCTGTTACTAACTTAGAGGCTAAAAAATACATTGAAGATTATTTTATAAAATATCCTAAAATTAAAAAATATATGGAAGGTCAAATTGAATTTGCAAAAACTAATTTATATGTAGAAACAATTTTTGGACGAAAATGTAATATTAAGAATATAAATGATAAAAATTTTTCTGTCAGAGGATTTGCTGAAAGACAAGCCATAAATGCACCAATTCAAGGCACGGCTGCTGATATTATCAAGATAGCAATGATAGAGTTAAATAAAATGATTAATGAAAATAATTTAGAAGCAAAAATGCTTCTTCAGGTTCATGATGAGCTTATCTTTGAAATTCATGAGTCTAAACAAGAAACTTCAATAAATAATATTAAAAATGTAATGGAAAATATTCATTTAAGATACAAGGATTTTAAAGTTCCTCTTTTGGTAGAATATGGCTCAGGTAAAAATTGGGGAGACGCTCATTAGAATTCTTCATCGAAAGAATTTGTTTGCAGCCATTTCTCTAATTCATGATATCCACCAATGCTTTTTCCATTAATTATAATTTGAGGAAAAGTTCTTGCGTTTGGAAATTTTGTAAAGAAATCATCTCTAGTATAATCTTTATCTAACATATGTATTTTGGGATTTTCTTTTGCTAGTCGCATCTTTGCTTTATCACAAAAAATACAGTTAGTTTTTGAATAAATTTCTACTTCCATTTAAAAAGTATCATCAAAGCTTAAGGCTCTGTCAGTTGGTCTTTGATATTCAGAAACTCTTTTTTCAAAAAAGTTTGTAACATTTTGAACATCTAATGCTCTCATAAAATCAAATGGGTTTTCAGTATTAAAAACTCTATCAAATTCAAATAAATCTGCAATTCTATCAGCTACAGCCTCAATATATTGACACATAAGATCTTCATTCATACCAATTAAATCTACTGGAAGAGCATCTTTTACAAATTCTTGTTCAAATGAAACTGCTTCCCTTACAATTTCTTCAAACTGAGATTGTGGAACGTCATTTGGAATTAGCGATAAATCGCTTATGTCCGAATCTGTTAAAGTTTTATCATTAAATTTGTCTCTGAGTGTTTTGAACATAAGAGCTGAAAAACTAAAGTGCATTCCCTCATCTCTTGCAATCCAATCATTTGATAAGGCTAAACCGGGGAGTAATCCTCTTTTTCTAAAATAATATATTGCACAAAACGAACCGGCAAAAAATAAACCTTCTACTAAACCAAAACCAATAAGTCTTGTTAATAAGTTTTGATTTCCATTAAGCCATTTTGAGACCCACTGAGCTTTACGATTTATGCATTCAATATTTTTGATTGCGTCAAAAAGTAAATCTTTTTCTTTTTGATCTTTTACATAAGCCTCAATCTGTAAGCCATACATTTCTGCGTGAATAGATTCATTCAACATCTGCATAGAAATAAAACATCTAGCCTCAGGAATTAAGATTTCTTTATAAAATCTGCTTGCTAAGTTTTCATTAATCATTGCTTCTGAATTTGCAAAGTATGCCAAAACATGTTTTATAAAATGTTTTTCACCCTCATTTAAGGTTTCAAGGTCTCTTAAGTCATCATGAAGTGAGACTTCCTCAGGAGTCCAGAAAGCTTGAATATGAAGTTTATATTTATCCCAAATATTTTGATGTTTAATTGGAAAAATTGATTTAACGCCTTTTGATATCATTTCTTATACTCCTTTATGCACTACAAGTTAGGCATTCTTCTGGTTCATTATTATCTACAATCTGGGATTTAATAAAATCATCTTTTGCTACCTTTTCAGATGAGACAGTTACTTTTACGGCATCAACTGCTGATCTACTTCTTAAATAATACATACCAGTTTTCAGACCCTTTTTCCAAGCATACATATGCATTGAGTTTACTTTGCCAAATGTTGGACTAGACAACCAGAGGTTCATTGATTGAGTCTGATCAATAAATGGAGCTCTGTCTGCTGCCATATCAATTACTGATTTTTGTGAAGTTTCCCAAACAGTTTTATATGTTTCTTTAAGATTTTCTGGGAAATTAGAAATATTTTGTACAGACCCATTTTCTAGTATTATTTTATCTCTCATTTCTTTATTCCATAGATTTCTTTTTGATAGAGCTTTTACTAAATGTCTATTAACCAATAAAAACTCACCAGATAAAGTTTGTCTTTTATATATGTTAGAAGTTTGAATTTGGAATGTCTCAGTATTACCTAAAATAATACCAGTAGAAGCTGTAGGCATACATGCTGTTGTAAGTGAATTTCTCACACCATCTTTTTTTATTTTTTCTTTAAGTGTATCCCAATCCCACATATTAGAGGGCTTAGAATCCCACATATCAAATTGAAACTTTCCTTCTGATAGCGGAGATCCTTTAAAAGTTGAGTAGGCACCTTTGTCTTTTGCAAGTTCGTTAGATGCTTCTAATGCACCAAAGTAAATTGTTTCAAATATTAGTTTATTAATTTCTTTAGCCTCATCGCTATCATACCCTATTTCAAGTTCAAAAAACACATCAGCTAAACCCTGAATACCAAGACCAATTGGTCTATGTTTGCTGTTAGAAGTTTCGGTTTTATTAGTTGGATAAAAATTTATATCTATAACTTCATCTAAGTTTTTAGTTGCTAGTTTAGCTGTTTGATAAAGTGCATTATAGTCATATTCTTTATTTTTTTTGTTTTTGGAATTTTTAATAAATTTTGGAAGCGCAATTGATGCAAGGTTACAAACTGATGTTTCTGTCTTATCTGAATATTCAACAATTTCTGCACATAAATTGGAGGATTTGATTACTCCAATATTTTTCTGATTTGATTTGTTATTAATTGAGTCTTTATAAAGCATATAAGGTTGACCAGTTTCAATTTGGGCTTCAATAATTTTTGACATAAGATCTCTTGCTTTTATTTTTTCTAGATAAGGTATTTCTTTTTCATATTTTTCGTATAATTTAACGAACTCTTCACCATAGGTATCTGAAAGACCGGGACATTCATGTTCGCTCATTAAAGTCCAATCTAAATCTTCTTCAACTCTTTTCATAAATAGATCAGGTATCCAAAGCGCATAGAATAAATCTCTTGCTCTAAACTCTTCTGCTCCAGTATTTTTTCTTAATTCTAAGAATTGCTCAATATCAGCATGCCAAGGCTCAAGGTATACAGCAAATGACCCTTTTCTTTTGCCACCACCTTGATCAACTGATTTAGCAGTTTCATTAAATATTTTAAGGAAAGGGATTAATCCGTTTGATTTACCATTTGTAGATTTTATTCTACTGCCACTACCTCTTATGTTATGAGCGTGCATTCCAATACCGCCAGCTGTTTTTGAAATAAGAGCACAATCTTTAATTGTATTAAAAATACCTTCGATAGAATCATCTTCCATTCCAATTAAGAAACATGAAGACAGTTGTTGCATTTTAAGACCACTATTGAATAATGTTGGTGTCGCATGAGTATAGTATCCATTAGATAGACTTTCATAAGTTTTTTTTACTTTATCAAAATTGAAATTCTCTCCTGATACAGTTAAAGCTACTCTCATCCATAAATCCTGAGGACGCTCTATGGTCTTATTTTCAAATTTTAATAAATACGCTCTTACTAAAGTAGTGAATGCAAAATAATCAAAGTTATAATCTCTATCATAATCAATTATAGATTCAATATCTTCAGCACTTGCCATAACTTTGTTGTAATAATCTTCTCTGAGCAATCCATCGTTAAAAAGATTTTTTGTTGTAATTATGAAACCTGGTGTATCTTTGTGTAAAGAGTTTGCTTTTATTCTCGCAGCCAAATAAGAATAATCTGGATGCTCAACTGTTAAAGATGCAGCTGTTTCAGCAAGGTAGGTATCTATCTCTAGGGAAGTGATTTCATTATATAAACCTGGAACTGCTTTTTGTACTACAACAATTGGATCAATATTTAACCCGGTTGATAGAACTGAGACTCTGTTGGTAATTTTATCAAGGGATACCGGCTCTTTTTCTCCGTCTCGCTTAGTAACCATCATTGATGAGGCTTTTGCACCTACTTGCTCCTTTAGTTTCTTAGTATGATATCTTGATGCTGCTCTTTGCTCTCTATACAATACATACGCTCGAGCTACCTTATGATGTTCATCTCTCATTAAAGCTAGCTCAACTTGATCCTGAATATCCTCTATATGAATCATGTCTCCATCTGCTATTCTTCTGGTTAAAGCAGAAACGACTTTGTGAGTCAAACTTTCAACTGTTTTATGAATGCTGTCTTCTTGTTCTTTATCTTTGTTTTTGTTATTTCGTATTTTTGTTTGAGCAAGAAAAGCTTTTTTAATGGCATCTGATATTTTATCTGATTTGAAGGAGCTAATTGAACCCTCTCTTCTCACAACGTTGAGACTTAGTAAATTGACGCTTTTATTCTCTTCTTCTTTTTGTGATACCTGTGAGTTGTCTGCCATTTGTAAATTATCCATTTTTTAAAAATTTATTGTCAAAAAACACAATATGTAGTGTCGCCGTTTAAAGACAATACAACATTTGGTGAATATCGCAATAAGAACAAAACAAGAACATTAATATAAATAATGTAAATGTCTAGCCTTATATTTAAGCAAATATAACTTTTTTAAAACAAGTAATTGAATTTAATACATTAAGTTATCAACCTAAATCACATTTTATTAAAAACTATTTATTAATTTAATAAATAAATAACTTAAATTTGCCATAAAATATAAGTATTTTTATTTATGACTCTTATTGCCCTAGTTGATGATGAAAACTCGATTCGGACATCTGTTTCCATGGCACTTGAATCAGAGGGTTTTAAGGTTGATGTTTTCCAAAATGGTTTAGAGGCTATAGAAGCTTTAGAATCCAAAAACTACGATCTTGGCTTATTTGATATTAAGATGCCTAAAATGGACGGCAATGAACTTCTATCTAAAGTAAGGTCTAGTAGAATAGGCCGTTTGAAAGAAATGCCTATAATTTTCTTAACATCAAAAGATCAGGAACAAGATGAGATCATAGGATTACGAATGGGTGCAGCTGATTATATAACTAAACCATTCTCTCAAAAACTTTTAAATGAAAGAATAAAAACAGTATTAAGAATTTATGAAAATAGAAAAAATGAAGTCATGTTAGAAGATAATATTATTAATAATTTTAAAAAAGGAAGTTTAGAGTTAGATGATTTAAAGCAACTATGTTTTTGGAAAAATGAGATTATTGAATTAACAGTAGCAGAGTTTAATTTAATCAAATCACTTGCAAAATATCCTGGAGTTGTAAAGAATAGAGATCAATTAATGGATGCCATGTATGGAGACAGTGTTTATGTTGACGATAGAACAATTGATAGTCACATAAAAAGATTAAGAAAAAAATTTAAATCATACGATCAAGACTTTGATCAAATTCGCACCCGGTATGGCTCTGGTTACTCTTGGCGTGAATAGAAGCAGTAAATTTGCTTTAAATAATTTACCTTTATCAATACAAATTTTATCGATAAATTTTTTTATAACTTTTATTGGATTTTTTTTTCTTATTTTATTTAATTATTTTCTTATTAAGAATGATGAATCAATTGAAAGAAAAAGAATTATTGCAAACCAAAATTTAAATAATATTCAAAATTTTCTTGAAAAAAACTCAATAATTAGAGTGCCTCTTTTTAATGATAATTGTACAGGTGAAAATATAGATACTTGTAAGGATGATATTAATTTTGAATTATCTGATCCAGTTCTTGAACCAAAAATTACACAAGAATTTATATTAAATAATTATTTTAACTCTGAGTTTAATATTAAAATATATAATGATGATTGGATAAAATTAGTTGACACTCTAGATTTGTATGACTTGTCAGTTGTTCAGGAAATAGACCTCAAAGAAAAAGATTTAAACATTAATAATTTAAATATTTTTGATAACTTTAGTCAAGAATATCTAAGATTTTTTTCAAACTATTATAACTATTTGATTAAAAGAGAGTTACAAAATTTAATCACTAAGGAAAAAGCAGAAATATCATATGTTAAGGAAACCATTAAGAATCAAGTTATTAAAGCATATATTATTAAAGATGGAGAAGAATATATTTATCAATATTTTACTGCACCAATTATAAATAATGATAAGATATATGGTGTTATAATTCTTAATTATCCAATTACCAACCAGGCTTCGAATTTAGGTTTTATTTCACTAAATATATTAATTTTTTACATCTTGTTTGTGCTTATTATGGTTCTTTTATCTTTAATTTTTTCACAAAGCTTAGTAAGTCCAATTAAAAAATTATCAAGATTAACAATTTTAGAGAGAGAAAGGGTGAATAGAAATCAAATTATATATCCTGAAAGAAAAGATGAAATAGGTGTTTTGTCTAAAGAAATTCAAAATATGTCTCAGGGACTCAAAGCTCAAATTATTCAATTAGAAAAATTTAGTGCAGATGTATCACATGAGTTAAAAAACCCCTTAACCAGTCTTCAATCTGCAATGGAATTAATAGATAAAAACAATATCTCACAAGAAAATAAAAAGTTATTGATACAAAATATCCAGAACGATTTAAAAAGAATGAATCAATTAATAACTGATATATCAAAATTTACACGACTTAAGGCTGAAATTGAATTAGAAAAAAACGAATATATTAATTTAAACAGTTTTCTTGATGAAATTCCAATAATTTTTTCAAATAATACTAAAGACGTAGAGTTAATTCTAGAGAAGCATAAGGAAAATTTAGAGATCGTTGCAAATAAAAATAAATTAATTCAGGTTTTTATTAATTTAATTGAAAATAGTCTTTCACTTTCATCAAAAAAATCAAAAATTCTTATTAGGTTAAGTAAGATTGATAATAGCAAGGTTGCAATTAAGGTGTATGATCAAGGAAGGGGGGTTGATTCAAAAGACTCTGAAAAAATTTTCGAGAGATTTTATAGTGATAGGCAAGAAAATATTAAGAATCATTCTGGTCTTGGTCTATCTATAGCGAGAGAAATTATAACATATATGAATGGTCAACTTGTTTTGGATAAGTCAGATAATAGTAAATATTCTGGCGCTTGTTTTTTGATTATTTTACCTGTAAAACAATCCACTTAACAAAGTTAAAAGAATAATCATATAATTATTAGGAAGAAAAATGAGTCAAGATTATAAAGTTAAAGATATGGAACTTGCCGCATGGGGATTAAAAGAAATTGCTATTGCTGAAACAGAAATGCCTGGATTGATGGCACTTAGAGAAGAATATGGAAATACTAAACCTCTTGAAGGAGCAAGAATTGTGGGATGTCTTCATATGACAATTCAAACTGCTGTATTGATAGAAACCTTGGTACATCTTGGGGCAACAGTAAGGTGGAGTTCGTGTAATATTTTTTCAACCCAAGATCAGGCAGCAGCAGCAATTGCTTCTAAAAACATACCAGTATTTGCTTGGAAAGGTATGACAGAGGAAGAATTTTGGTGGTGTATAAAACAAACTTTATCTGGGCCAGACGGTTGGAAACCAAATATGATTTTGGATGATGGTGGAGACGCAACACAAATTATACATGAAAAATATCCAGAACTTTTAACAGATATTAGAGGATTGTCTGAAGAAACTACAACTGGTGTCCATCGTTTAAAAGATATGGAAAAAAATGGACTACTAAAAGTTCCTGCCATTAATGTTAATGACTCAGTAACTAAATCTAAATTTGATAATCTTTATGGTTGCAAGGAAAGTTTAGTTGATGGTATCAGAAGAGGAACAGATGTCATGATGGCTGGAAAAGTTGCTGTTGTGGCTGGTTATGGTGATGTTGGAAAAGGTTCTGCAGCAAGTTTAAGAGGAGCAGGAGCTAGAGTCTGTGTAACTGAAATAGATCCCATCAATGCTTTGCAAGCTGCTATGGAAGGTTATGAGGTTGTAACTATGGATGATGCTTGTTCTTATGGTGATATTTTTGTAACCGCAACAGGTAATGTTGATGTTATTACTTTGGATCATATGAGAGAGATGCGTGATAGAGCAATTGTTTGTAATATTGGTCACTTTGATAATGAAATTCAAACTGAGGCATTAAGAAACTACAAATCAGATGAAATAAAACCTCAAGTAAGAGAGGTAGAATTCCCTGATGGTAAAAAAATATTACTTTTATCTGAAGGCCGTCTTGTTAATCTTGGAAATGCAACTGGTCACCCAAGCTTTGTTATGAGTGCTTCATTTTCAAATCAAGTAATTGCTCAAATTGAGCTCTGGGAAAACTATAAAGATTATGACAATAAAGTTTATGTGCTTCCAAAGAAATTAGATGAAAAAGTTGCTTTGCTTCATTTGAAAAAAGTAGGTGCAAAACTAACAGAATTAAGTGAGAAGCAGGCAGACTATATTGGTGTCAGTAAAATTGGACCATTCAAAGATGAAACATACAGATATTAGGAGAAAAATATGAGACCTTATTTGTTTACAAGTGAATCAGTTTCTGAAGGACACCCTGATAAAGTTTGTGATAGAATATCAGATATGGTTGTTGACACTTATTTAGCGTCAGGTGATCCACAAACTCGAGTTGCGTGTGAAACACTTACTACCACAAATAAAGTAGTCTTAGCTGGAGAGGTAAGAGGTCCATCCGTATCAAAAGATCAAATTGTATCTCAAGTAAGAGATTGTATTAAGGATATTGGATATGAACAAGATGGTTTTCATTGGCAAAACTGTGATGTTGAAAGTTTTCTCCATGAACAATCATCAGATATTGCAATGGGAGTTGACTCTGGAAGTGATAAAGAAGAGGGCGCGGGAGATCAAGGAATTATGTTTGGATACGCTTGTCGTGATACAGAGAGTTTAATGCCTGCTCCTATTCATTATTCTCATCAAATTTTGTATAAAATGGCTCAAGCAAGAAAAGATGGATCGGCTTCTGGTTTAGAGCCAGATTCAAAAAGCCAAATAACAATGCTTTATGAAAATGGGAAACCTAGTAAAGTTACATCTTTAGTAATTTCATCACAACATAAAGAAGGATTATCTCCTTCAGATGTTAAAGAAATTGTTAAACCCTATGTTTATGAATGTATACCGAATGAATTACTCGAAGGTCTTAAAGATGAAGAATTTTATGTTAATCCTACTGGAAATTTTGTAATTGGAGGTCCTGATGGTGACTCTGGTTTAACAGGTAGAAAAATTATTGTTGATACATATGGCGGTGCTGCACCTCATGGAGGAGGAGCCTTCTCTGGCAAAGATCCGTCTAAAGTTGATAGATCAGCAGCTTATGCAGCTAGATATTTAGCTAAGAATGTTGTTGCAGCTGATCTTGCTGATGAATGTACAATTCAATTATCTTATGCAATAGGAGTTTCAAAACCTTTATCAGTTTACGTAAATACTAATGCGACAAATAAAGTTGATGAGCAAAAAATTGAAAAATCTGTTCAAGATTTATTTGATCTTAGCCCTAAAGGAATAAGAGAACATTTAAAACTAACTAATGCAATTTATGTTCCAACGTCAGCTTATGGACACTTTGGAAGAGAACCAACAGATCAAGGTCTTTTTTCTTGGGAAAAAACTGATTTGGTAAATTCTTTAAAAAGTTTATTTTAAATTTGAGGGAAGAAATTCTTACTTTAGATTTAATAGGTTTAGAACATTTTTGTGAAGATATATCCCTTAAAATAAAAGTAGGAGATATAATCTGTTTATTTGGTGAATTAGGATCAGGCAAGACAACATTCGCTAGAAACTTAATCAACTCAGTTTACAAAAGAAATAAATTAAAAAAACCAACTTCTATAAAAAGCCCATCCTTTCCTATTCTTTTAACATATGAAGTTAATAATTTTGAAATTTATCACTATGATTTATATCGTATTTCAAAAAGTAGTGAATTAGCTGAAATAAACATTTTTGAAGAATTGCATAATTCAATTACTATTATTGAATGGCCTGATGTTATTTTAGATTCCTTGAAAGATTATAATTTTTATTCATTAAATTTAACTATTACTAATGAAGATACAAGAAATATAAAACACAATTTTTTTTTTAATTAAAATGAAATTTAATTTAGATGATCTTTATCAAATAGAAAGTGGAGCATCTTATAAAAAAATATATCGGTTTAAAAATAAAAATATAGGAAAGGTTGTTGTAAATTTTTCTTATAATCATAATGATTACTTATCTTTTTTAGAAGTAAATAATTTTTTATCAAATATAAATATATCTGTTCCTAAAATATTTTATTCTGATCATGATAAAAGTATCATTATAATGGAAGATTTTGGTGACAACAGATATGATAAATTAATAAACTCTATTGATCCAAAAGAAATTTTGATAGATGCTGTAAATTCTTTAATAGAAATTCAAAATACGCAAAAACCAATAGTGAATAATATTATAAAACAGTATGACTTTTCTTCTTTTAAAATAGAGATAGCTGAATTTGTTGATTTTTATTTACCTAAAAATAATATTAGTGATGATATGGCCGAGGAATTCTTTGATATATGGAGTAATGAATTTAAGAATTTAAATTTTAAATGGGATTCTTTTGTTCATAAAGATTTTGAACTTTCCAACCTAATATATCTTCCGAAAAGAAATAATCATTTAAAGTGTGGAATAATTGATTTTCAAAATGCATTTATTGGTTTTTCTGGATGGGACGTATTTTCCCTTCTTGAGAATCCAAGAATATATTTTGATGATAAGTATAATGATGAATTATTAGAATATTTCTTTAACAAAACTGATCAAAATATTCCTATTAGAGAATTTTTAAATCAATATTATTTTCTTAATACGGCAAGACAAACAAGAATTATTGGAAGATGGATAAATTTGGATAATAAAAATAATTATAATTATTCAAAATATCTTAATGTGACAATCAAAAGACTTAAAAAAAGTTTATATAATCTTCAAAATAAAAAACTATCTAAATTATATGATACACTAATAGTTGAATGACTAGTTTCAGTTTAATGATATTGGCTGCTGGATATGGAAAGCGAATGCAAAATTTAACTGAAACAAAACCTAAACCTTTGTTGAAAATAAATAACAAAGAACTTCTTCGACATAACATTGATTTTTTTTTAACCTTGGGGTGTAAAAAAATAGTAATAAATACTCATTATCTACATGAACAAATTAAGAATTTTATAAAGAAGTATTATTCAGATAAAAATATTCAATTAACCTATGAAAAGATTTTATTAAATACGGGTGGAGGGATTAAGAATGCTTTAACTTTGTTGGGAAATAAAAATTTTTTAGTTACTAATGTAGATACTTTGTGGAAAGAGGAAAATAAAAATGATGTATTAAATTTTATTAATAATTACGAAGATACAAAAACGTGTAAATTATTACTATCAAAAGATATTAATTTTCAAGGTTTAAAAAAATCAACAGGTGATTTTAAATTGGAGAATATGCTAGTTAAAAGATGGGAAAAAAATGATCCTTATTTATATTATACTGGTTTACAAATAATTAACCCTCTTATTTTTGATTTAATAGAAGAGAAATCTTTTTCAATAAATACAATTTGGAATATGCTTATTACTAATAAAAATTTACGAGGTGAAATATTAAATTCTAATATAGCGCATATTGGAGATATAAACGCATTAAATCAATTTAAAGATGTTTGAGACTTGATTATATCCTTAAAGTGCTTACCTTGTCCTTATGAGTACATATATAATAACTGATAGTAATTTTGATGAAGAAATTAAAAATTCCCAACTTCCTATATTGGTAGATTTTTGGGCAGAATGGTGTGGTCCATGTAAGCAAATTGGCCCTATTCTTGAAGAAATAGGTGAAGCAAAAAAAGATAACCTTAAAATATTAAAGCTTAATGTTGATGAAAACCCACAAACTCCTCAAAAATTTGGAGTAAGAGGTATACCAACGCTGATGTTTTTTAAAGATGGAAACCTTATAGATACTAAAGTTGGAAGCTTACCAAAAAATATGCTTGAATCTTGGCTGGATTCAAATCTATAAATAATTTTTTCTAATTTTCCCAATTAAGTAAAGTGATCCTGTAATTAAGATATATTTATTTGATTTATTCATTAATGATTGATTAATAGTGCCCAAGTTTTTTTTGATTACTGTAATTAAGTGGAGCTCTTTTGAAATATTGTAAATCTCTTCTTGTGTATATGCATTTTTTTCATCAGGTATTTTAATAGGATAAAGAGTATCAATATTTTTTTTAAGTATCGATAAAAATTCAAAAGCTTTTTTATTGTTTAACATTCCAAAAATTACATTAGGTCGTGCATTACTTTCTTTAAGATATTGATTTAGTTTTTCTGCACCTGCTAAATTATGTGAACCATCAAGAATAATGTATTTATTTTTAAATTTGACTTTTTCAATTCTTCCAGGCCACTTTGTGTTATAAATACTTTTTCCTAGCGAGCTTAATTTAATGTTAAAGTTATTTTTTTTAAGAATCATTGCTGCAGTTAAGGCTGTTGATGCATTTTCAATTTGATGAATTCCTTGTAATAATGGTCTTCTTATAATTTTTTCAATTTTTTGAAATTTAAATACAAATTGTTTTGAATTTATTGATTTAAATTTATAATCATGATTAAAATGATGAACATTCTTTTGGTTTTTAAGTTTTTCTAAAATAAATTTATCAACTTCTTTATTCTGTTTAGCTATAATAACATTCTTAGTATTTTTAATAATTCCAAGTTTTTCTATTGCAATTTTCTTTAAGGTATTTCCGAGAAATTCTTCATGATCTATACCTATTGATGTAATTATACTTATAAGTTTCTTTGGAATTATATTTGTTGCATCTAATCTTCCACCTAATCCTGTTTCAAGAATTAAAAAATCAGCTTTATGTTTGGAGAAAAGATGAAAAGCTGCTGCTGTGGTAATTTCAAAAAAGGTAATTGGTTTTTTTTGATTTATTTTTTTTATGTATTCTAAACTTCTTAATAATCTGTTTGCATTTACTTGCTTACTATTAATATGTATTCTTTCACTGAACTTTTCTAAGTGCGGAGATGTGTAAGTATGTATTGAGTAATTATTATTTTCTAAAATATTTTTTATAAAACTTAATGTAGAGCCCTTACCATTGGTTCCTGCAATGTGAATAGTTGGGGGGAGATTATTATGAGGATTCCCTAATTTTTTTAGTAAATATTTAAGTCGATTTAGTGATAAATCAATATATTTTGGGTGGAGATTAATAAATTCTTTAAGTAATTGATCTGTTTTTGTAACCACTATAATTAAGTGATATGATTAATTACTTTTTCAAGATTATTTTTTAAATCCTTTCGGTGACAAACAATATCAACCATACCGTGCTCTTTTAAATATTCTGCTTTTTGAAAATCAATCGGAAGCTCTTCTCTTATTGTGTCTTGGATAACTCTTTTACCAGCAAAACCAATTGTTGATCCTTGTTCAGCTATAGTAATATCTCCCAACATTGCAAATGAAGCAGTAACTCCACCAGTTGTAGGTTCGGTAAGAACGACTATGTATGGAATTTTATTTGTATTCAATAATTCTACTGCAGCTACAGTTCTTGGCATTTGCATTAAACTTATTATACCTTCCTGCATTCTTGCACCTCCAGAGGATGTAAAAATAACAAAAGGGCATTTTTTTTCTAATGCAGTTTTTGCTCCTTTAACAATTGCACCGCCAACTGCCCTTCCCATTGATCCACCCATAAATGCAAAATTCATTAAACCACAAACTATATTTGAATTTCCAATTTTAGTATTTAGAAGTATAAATGCATCCTCTCTTTGAGTTTTTTTTCTATATTCTTTTAATCTATCTTTATATTTTTTTTTATCAGTAAAATTTAAGGGATCGTCACTGATTTTATCCAAGATAATTTCTGTAGTTTCATTTTTGGAAAAAAGTAAATTAATTCTATCTTCAGCTGACATACGAAAATGATGATTACATGCAATACAAACTCTTAGATTTTCTTTTAAATCTTTATGATGAAGCATATTTCCACATGATGGACAATTCTGCCATAGATTCTCTGGAACATCTTTTCTTTTTACAAGCGCTGATAGTTTAGGTTTAACAAAATTAGTTAGCCAGTTCATTACTTAACACCTTTTTTTAAATCTTGAGTAAATAAGTTAATTTCATTCATCATTTTATCTTTATTTTGGATATTATTTTTAATAATATTTACTATACTGGATCCAACAACTACGCCATCTGTGTAAGCACTAATATCTTCAACATCTTTTTTACTTTTTATCCCAAATCCTGCAACAATTGGCAAATTACTTGCAGATCGGATTTTATTAATAGATTTTTCTAATTCTTCTAAATTTGCAGACTTTTGACCAGTAGTACCTGTAATAGTAACATAATATAAAAAACCTGAGGAATTCGAAAGAATTGTTTTAAGTCTATTGTTATCAGTTGTTGGAGTTATAAGTCTTATTAAATCAATGTTTTCTTTTTTTAATTTGATAAGAAGCTCAGAGTCCTCTTCAGGCTGAAGATCAACTATAATTAGGCCATCCACTCCTGTCTCAGTACACTTTTTAGTAAAGTTATTAATTCCTAAATTATAGATTGAGTTATAATAGCCCATTAAAATAACTGGAATCTCATTATTAAAACTTCTCACCCTTTTAACAATCTCAAAAACATCAGTAATTTTAGTTCCATTTTTAATAGATCTAACATTTGATTCTTGAATGGTAGGTCCGTCAGCCATGGGATCAGAAAATGGCATACCGATTTCTATTATATCTGCACCATTATTAATTATTGTATTTATAATTTCAAAACTTGTATCTAAGTCTGGATCGCCAGCAGTTGTAAAAGTAACTAGTTTTTTATTTTTTTTTTCAAAAACTTTTTTAATTCTTTTTGACATTATATTTTTATATTTAGTTCTTCTGCAATAGTAAAAATATCTTTATCTCCTCTTCCACACATATTCATAACAATTATTTTATCTTTACTATAATTTTTTGCTATTTTTTTTAAAACTGCAAGTGCGTGTGAGGGTTCTAATGCTGGAATAATACCTTCTAAATTACAGCAATATTGGAAAGCTTCAATTGCTTCTTTATCTGTTGCAGACATATATTTTACTCTTTTTTGCTCAAATAAATAAGAGTGCTCAGGACCAATTCCAGGGTAATCAAGACCAGCTGAAATAGAATGAGCCTCATCTATTTGTCCATCTTCAGATTGCAAAAGGTATGTTTTGTTACCATGTAATATTCCTGGCTTACCACCACTTAAACTTGCAGCATGTTTATTTGTGTCTATACCGTGACCAGCAGCTTCTACAGCAATCATTTCAATTTCTTTATCATCTAGAAATTCATGAAACAACCCTAATGCATTAGAGCCACCTCCAATACAAGCCATTAATAAATCAGGAAGTTTATTTTCAGCTTTTAGTATTTGCTCTCTTACTTCTTCACCTATCACTGATTGAAAATCTCTTACCATCGCAGGATATGGATGTGGTCCAGCAGCAGTCCCTATAATATAAAATGTATCTCTTACATTGGTTACCCAATCACGTAATGCTTCATTCATTGCATCTTTTAAAGATTTTGATCCATTAGAAACACTTCTAATTTCTGCACCTAGTAATTTCATTCTAAAAACATTTGGCGATTGTCTTTTTATATCTTTTTCTCCCATATAAACTATGCATGGTAACCCAAATAAGGCACAAACTGTTGCTGTGGCTACACCATGCTGTCCTGCACCAGTTTCCGCTATAATTCTTTTTTTACCCATTTTTTTAGCTAGAAGTATCTGGCCCATACAATTGTTTATTTTATGTGCACCTGTATGATTTAACTCATCTCTTTTAAAATAAATTTTGGCACCATCCAAATTCTCAGTTATTCTTTGAGCAAAAAATAGAGGACTAGGTCTTCCTACATACGTTTCCATGTAGTGGTTTAATTCCTTTTTAAAATTTAAATCATTTTTAAGTTCATCATATTTTTTTTCTACTTCAAGTATAAGTGGCATTAATGTTTCAGAAACGTATCTTCCACCAAAATCACCAAAATAACCTTTATCATTTGGTAGTTGTTTGTAGGTATTTTTAATTGTCATAAAACACTTTAAATAAATTATTTATTTTTTGATTACTTTTAATTCCTTTTGACTGTTCTACACCTGATGATAAATCAATTCCATTAGGATTTATTAGTTTTTGTATTTTTTTTATATTTGTTTCATTAATTCCTCCTGAAATAAACCAAGGAAGGGCAATTGTCTTATCTTTTAGCAAATTCCAATCAAAAGTTTTCGAATTTCCACCGGGTAGCTCATTTTTCTCAGGTTTGTAATCAAAGATTAGATAATCTATATTATTAAAGTTATTAATTTTATTTAAATCTTGTTTTTTTTTTAATGAAAATTTCTTAATTATTTTTATTGCAAATTCATTTTTTAATTCATCAATATATATTTGGTTCTCATCACCATGTAATTGGATATACTTCAAGTCTAGTGATAAAATAATTTTTTTCAAATCATTTATGTTATGATTTACGAAAACTCCAACAGGTTTGATTTTTAGATCAGAAGATAGATTAACAAGGTTTTCAGCTTGTTTAAAAGAAATATTTCTGGGACTTTTCTCATAAAAAATCATACCAAATAAATCTACATTATTTTTTTCACAGCAAATTACGGATTCTTTATTTTTTAAACCACAAATTTTAAAGATCATTTATTATATGGATTTATTTATTTTTTTAATTGTTGCTAATGGATTTTTTGATTCAGTAATTGGTCTACCAATAACCAGATAATCTGCCCCAAGTTTAATAGCCTCTTTGGGAGTAAGGACTCTTTTTTGATCATCTCTATTATTAAAATTCTCTTTTTCTGGCCGTATACCAGGTACTACAATGATCATTTCTTTCCCTACTTCTTTTCTTATAACTCCAATTTCGAGTGGGCTACAAACTAAGCCTGTTATGTTATTTTGTTTTGCATATCTTGCATATTTTTTTACCAATCTATTAACATTATTTTCTTTATAATACTTTAATGTTTGTTGATGATTTAAGCTTGTTAATACAGTCACACCTAAAATTTTTGTTCTTTTGTTCGTCTTGATATTTGATGCCTCAAGCATTGCGTCTCCACCACTAATGTGAATAGTAGTAAAGATAGGTTTTAGCTTACATATTGCCTTTAGACCTTTTTCAACAGTATTTGGAATATCATGAAGCTTTAGGTCTAAAAAAATTTTTGGACAAATGTTATATATTTTCTTGTATCCATCTATTCCAAAATTATAAAAAAATTCATGGCCTAGCTTAAAAGCAAACACTTCTTTTTTTATTTTGTTAACTAATTTTAATGATTTATTTAAGTTGCTTAAATCGATTGCTACGATTATTTTTTTATTCATCAACCTCAGATACTGTATTTAACTTATTATGTAAAATTTTTCCAATTTTAAAATGTAATTTATAATTCTCTTCTTTGAAGAGTTTTTCATTGGATTTTGGATTTCTTACTTGTTTAGCTTTATTAATCTTTTTTTTAATTGTTCCAAATCCTCTAAATTCAATATTTTTACCATCTTTTAGAGCAGATATAATTTTTTTTGTAAATATGTTAAAGATTATCTCGATATCATTTTCGCTTAAATTTTTTTGTTTTGCTTCTAATTTTTTTAAAATTTCAGACTTTAACATCTGAACTTAATCTTTTTTCTTTAAAATAGATCCTAATATATCACCCAATGAAGCTCCTGAATCCCTAGATCCGTATTTTGACATTGCTTCTTTTTCGTCCATAATTTCAATCTCTTTAATTGATAAGTTTAGGCTTCTTGTTTTTTGATCGACAGATATAATTAATGAATCAACTTGCTCCCCAATAGCAAATCTATCAGTTTTTTGTTCATTCCTATCTTTAGATAAATTAGACTTTTTTATTGAGCCAGTAATATTGTTATCTAGGTCTATAGTAAGGGATCTCTCATCAATTTCCACGATTTTTCCTGTTACCTTAGATTTTATAGGATTTTTTTCTACAAAGTCTTGTATAGGATCACTTTCTAATTGCTTGATTCCAAGACTAATTCTCTCTTTTTCAATGTTGATTTCTAAAACTTTAACCTTAACCTTATCATTTTTTTTGAATTTCTCGAGAATTGACTGACATTTTTTTTCATCCCAACTTAAATCTGAAACATGAACCATTCCATCTATTTCCTCATGTACTTTTACAAAAATTCCAAAATCAACAATATTAACTACTTCAGTTTCAAGAATATTATTAACTTCAACTTTTTCGCTAAGTTTTTCCCATGGGTTTGATTTAGTTTGTTTAAGGCTGCAAAAAACTTTTTTCTTTTCATTATCTACTTCAATAATTTTGACATTCAGAACATCATTAATATTAGCTAATTTTGATGGATGTGGAGGTTTTTTTAACCAAGTCAATTCTCCCAATGTAATCACAGCATCGTATTTCTCATTAATTAACAAATTGATACCTTGATCACTAATAGAGTTTACTTTTGCTTCAACATTTTTATCAGCTTGTATGTTATCATCTAAAGTATCCCACGGATTTTCAGAAAGCTGTTTTATTCCTAAACTTAATCTAGATAATTCTTCATCAAATTTTAAAACTTTAACTTTTATATTTTCACCTAAATTAAGTATTTCTGATGGAGAATTTATTTTAGTCCATGAAATGTCAGTTATGTGAACTAGCCCATCCATCCCTCCAAGATCAATAAAAGCCCCATAATCAGTTATATTTTTAACTTTTCCATCGATAATTGACCCTTCTTTTATTATACTCAACAATTCTTCTCTTTGCTCCTTAAGTTCAACTTCAGAAATAGCTTTTCTAGAAACAACAATATTGCCTCTAAATTTATCCATTTTTAAAATCATTAAGTCCAAAGGTTTGTTTAATAATTCTTTGGTATCTTTAATTATTTGTCTAGTATCTATTTGGCTTCCAGGTAAAAATGCAATCACTCCTTCAAGATCTACACTCATTCCTCCCTTAACTCTATTAAATGGAATCCCAGTAACAACTTTATTATTATCGAAAGCGTCTTGTAATTTATTCCATGATTGTTGCTTAACTGCTTTTTCTCTAGAAAGAACTGTTTCGCCATTTTTATTATCTACACTTTCAATAAAAACATCAAATGAATCACCAATATTCATTTCAGGTTTTTGTCCTGGTCTATGAAATTCAGATAGAGGTATGCGACCTTCACTTTTTGAACCAACATCAATTGTAACTAAATCATTTTCAATTGAAATAATTTTTCCAGCAACTATCGTTTTTTCTTTAACAAGTGTCCCTTCAAAAGTTTTTGTTATTAGAGCTTCATAATCTTCATTTGATAGTTTGTTTGTTGATGTGTTTTCCATTAGTTAATGCCTTCTATAATTTCTGTAATTTGTGCTATTGTATTTTTAAAAGATAGAGAGTTATCTATGATTTTAGCTCCTTTAGGCACTACTAAAGGTGAATTTTTTCTTGTTTTGTCTTTTTTATCTCTCAACTTAATATCCTCTAAAATTTTCAGGTATATAGACTTTTCCCCATTATCAATCAACTGTTTATATCTTCTTTTAGCTCTAATATTCACATCAACATCTATATATAGTTTTAGGAAGGCTTTTTTAAATACAACTGATCCTATATCTCTCCCGTCTATTACAAAACCTCCTTTGTTATCAAGCGTTTTAGTTGCTAATCTTTGCTGTAAATTGATAAAATCCCTAACAAATTCATATTTAGCTATTCCTGAGGCATAAACACCAATATTTTCTTTTCTTAAAGAATTATCTTTTCTCAATGACAGTTTATCAATTTTTTTGATTAGTTTTTTTATTTTCTGTTGTTCTGTTGTTTTTATATTATTTTTTTTAAGTTCATATGCAAGTCTTCTATAAAATACTCCTGAGTCAATGTGATATAATTTATATTTTCTTGCAATGTATTTTGAAATTTTCTCTTTTCCTGAACCAGCTGGACCATCAACAGTAATTATTTTCTTCACAAAATATTTCCACCTGCATTATTAAAAATATTAATAAAATTTGGAAAACTTGTATTTATTGATTCAGCATCTTCTATAAATAACCCCCCAATCTTAGAGCCCATTACTGTAAATGCCATTGCTATTCTATGATCAAAATCAGTTCTAATATTATTATCTAATGGTTTATAATTTTTTGTAGGCTTTATTAGTAGATCATCATTAATTACCTCACATTCACAACCACAGTTAATTAAATTTAATTTTATTAATTCAAGTCTATCACTCTCTTTAACTTTTAATTCCTTAAGACCTTTGAATAAGCTTGGACCATTTGCAAATGCTGCAGCAACTGATAAAATTGGATATTCATCTATCATAAGTTTTGCCATTTCAGCATCTAACTCACACCCAGACAATTTAGAATACTCAACATCAATATCTGCAACAATTTCTCCAGATAAAGTTCGAAAATTTTTAATGTTGATATTTGCTCCCATTTTTTTCAGCGCTTTTAAAATACCATCTCTAGTAGGGTTAATGTTAATGTTGCTCATTGAGATTTTGGATCCTTCGTTAATAAGTGCTGCAACAATAAAAAAAGCACTACTAGATAAATCAGAAGGAACATCTATATTCTTAGATGTCAATTCTTGCTTTCCATTTATAATTATTGAAGTTTCGCTTCCATTTTTTTTTATATTAATATCTGCACCAAACGATCTAATCATATTTTCAGTATGATCTCTGGTAATATTTCTTTCAACTATGTTGCTAACACCTTTAGTATTTATAGCAGCAAGAATTAGTCCAGACTTAATTTGGGCTGATGGTATTTCGATCTCAATTTTTGAGCTTTTAAGTTTGTTTCCAATTATTGTTAAAGGAAGCGTTCCTGATTTGTTGTCAAATTTAGCGCCCATAATTTTTAATGGATCAATTATTCTCTTCATTGGTCTTGATGTAAGGGACTTATCACCTTCTAAAGTCGTTATAAAAGGTTGTGATGCCAGTAAGCCTGTAAGCAATCTTGCACTCGTACCAGAATTTCCTAAATAAATATTTTTTTTTGCTTTTGATAATGAGTTTAGACCCATTCCATGAATTATTATTTTATTATTTTCATTTATGATCTTAACACCTAGAGATTTAAGCGCATCCAATGTATGCATTACATCATCCGACATTAAAATATTTTTTATTTCTGATATGCCTTTTGAAATAGAAGGAATTATAATTGATCTATGAGAAATTGACTTATCACCTGGTATTTTGATTGTGCCATTAATTCCAGAACTTATTTTGTTTGTTATCATTTAGATTTTAAATTCAGACCCCAGGTAAAACTTTTTGATATTTTCATCTAATACTGCTTTTTCAGGACTCCCTTCAAAATAGATACTTCCTTCATTTACGATATAAACTTTATCTACTATTTTTAGAGTCTCTCTGACATTGTGATCAGTAATTAACACACCAATATTTTTTTTGGTTAATGTTTTTATTATCGTCTTAATTTCTTCAATAGAAACTGGATCAATACCAGTTAGAGGTTCATCAAGCAGTAAGAATTTAGGATTAGATGCAAGTGTTCTGGCTATTTCAAGTCTTCTTCTTTCGCCTCCAGATAAAACTATAGATTTAGATTTTTTAACATGACTGATATTAAATTCATTCAATAATCCTTGAAGAATAATTTGATGTTTATTTTTATCTTTTTCTTCAACTTCAATAATAGATAATAAATTATCTTCCACATTCATCCCTCGAAAGATTGAAGGTTCTTGTGGTAAATAACCAATTCCTTTAGAGCCTCTTAAATAAATAGGTGTTTTTGTAATATTTATTTTATCTAAAAGGATTGTTCCACTGTCTGGTTTTACTAATCCAACAATCATATAAAAAGTGGTAGTTTTACCCGCTCCATTTGGTCCTAATAGACCTACTATCTCTCCCCTTTTAATTGAAAGACTAATATCTCTTACAACTTTTTTATTCCCATATGTTTTTGATACTTTGTTGATTTGAAGGCCATCATCAAGTAGTTGAAATTTACTCATTTGTATTTGTAATTATTGCTTTGACTTTATTGGAATTTTTAGATGATACTTTATACGATTTGTTTTTAGTATTTAATATTCCATAATCACCAGTTATAATTTCACTCCCTCTCTCTATTTGCACATTTTCAAATAGTTCTATAATTGAATTTTTTTTGTCATAAATAGCTTTTTTTGCATACATGATTATTCCATCAGTTTTGATATTTAATATTTTATCATCCTCAACAACTAGATTTGCTATATTTCTTTTTCCATCAATAATTTCAAATTCCCCATTAATTTTCGAACCACTGATATAAATATTATCACTTAATAATTTTGAGTTCGAGCCTTGAATAAAAAATCCCCCTTTAATATTGTCTACACTTATTTCTCCATCAGAAAGCATTTTTGTTTTTTCAAGAAACAACTCACTATTGACACCATTAACAATAATTTTTTGATCTTTAATATTAAATCTTAATTCCTCGCCTTTACCTCTGATATTATATTCTTCCGATAAAAAATTTACACTATCATTGGCAATTAACTCTTTTACATCATAGAGATCTTTCTCAAAAAATATTTTAACGAGTTGACCTGTTAGATTGAATTCATCTGATAATATTTCAACATTTTTTTTTAATAAGTAATATTTATCTTCTTGAAAAACCTCTATGCCATCCTCTGTGGTAATTTCAGTCTCACCTGCATTTCTGCTGATAGCAAATTTATAATTAAATAATAATATTAATAATAAAATAAAAAATTTAATCATTTTAATATTAATTTTGTTTTGCCTTTAAAATTAATTATATTACCATTTTCAATAATATCAAAGCCATTTGAGTCAATCGAAGTTTTGTCTGATACAAATTTAGATTTATTTTTACTTGAAGCAATTAAGCTTTTTTTATTAAATAAAACATTGTCAGAGTATATTTTAAATTTATCAGACTTAAAAATTACATTTTTTTCTAACATTATTTCATTTTCAGTTAAAAAATTACCTTCATTAGCAGTCACAGAAATTTTTTGTTTATTACTATTAATTGAAAATTTTGGCTTTGAAATATCTGCTGTTTTATTATTTATAGAAATTTCTATATCAGCTATTTTTTTTGCTTGAATATAAGTAAACGAAATAAAAAAACAAATTATTGAAATTATAAAAAAAGAGCTAATTAATAGAGTTGTTTTGTTAAATGTTAGTAAAAAGTTCAATTTAACTACTCAGTCTTAGTAAATCGTGGATATGAATAATACCTATGGGTATGTTCTTTTCACATATAAAGAGATTGGTTATTTTTTTACTATTCATGAGATTTAGTGCCTCACCTACGAGCATGTTTTTATCGCCTGTAGTAGGGTTTTGAGTCATGAGATCTGACGCTTTAAGATTAAATAGTTTATTATTCATCTTTTTTCTTAAATCTCCATCAGTAATTATACCCAATAGTTTTTTAGACTTACTTATTACACCAATGCACCCAAAGCTTTTTTTTGTCATCGTGATAAGTGTTTTATTCATTTTATCCATTTCTTTAGCAAGTGGTAAAGATTGACCTGTATGCATAATTTCAGAAATTTTTTTAAGATCTTTCCCTAAGTTACCTCCAGGATGAAAATTTTTAAATTGATTACTTTTAAAACCTTTTAACTCTAATAATGACATTGCAATGCAATCACCAATAACTAAGGAGATAGTTGTAGAGCTAGTTGGTGCTAAATTTAGAGGACAGGCCTCAACAGGTTTTTTATATATTATGCCTATAGTGGAGTTTTTATTTAACAAACTATTTTTATTACTAGAAATACTTACTAAGGGTATGTCAAAGCGTTTAGAATAGTTAATTATATCGTTTAACTCAGAAGTTTCACCAGAATTAGAGATTGCAAATATACAATCATTTTTCCTAATTCCACCCAAATCACCATGACTTGCTTCAGTTGCATGAATAAAATAAGACGGAGTTCCAGTTGATGTCAAGGTCGCTGAGATCTTATTTCCAATATGGGCACTTTTTCCAATTCCAGTAACTATAACTCTCCCTTTAACTTTACTTAAAAGTATTACTGCTTTGTAAAAATTATCGTTAAAAATTTTTGATAGACTTTGTATTTCTCTAACTTCAGTTGAAAGAGTTTTTTTTGCTCTATTTATAATTTTAGATTTAACCATATTAGTGTTTGAATATATCTACATCTTGCCAGCCGCCTAAATCAAGATCTGTTCGATGGGAAATGAAATCAAAACATGCTCTAGCAATACTTTCTCTACTTTCTCTTTTAAGCATAATATCTAATTTATCTTTTATTTTATGAAGAAATAAAACATCTGTAGCGGCATATATTTTTTGATCCTTAGATAATGTGCCACCCCAGTCAGAAGATTGTTCAACTTTTGAAATTGTTTCATTTAATAACTCTCTGCAAAGATCTTTATATCCATGTTTATCAGTGTATGTTCTAACAAGTTTAGATGCTATTTTAGTGCAATAAATATTTTTGAGAATTATATTATAAGTGTGTTTTAAGACAGCTACATCAAACCTTGCATAATGAAATATTTTGGTAATTTTACTATTTTTGAGTATCTTAATTAGATTTTTAGGCCTTTTTCTTAAATCAAGGATTTTTAGAAGATGGCAAATTCCATTTCCATTAGATAATTGAATTAAGCAAAGCTTATCTCTTGCTGGATTTAAACCCATTGTTTCAGTATCGATTGCAATGATATTGCCCAAATCTAAATTATCGGGTAAATCATTTTCATAGTACTTTATTTTCATCTTCAATTTATTTATTCTTTATTTCAAATAATTAAGTTGTTATAGCATCAAACTCTATAAAAATCATGAAATCTATAATTATATTTGGTGGATCAGGTTATGTTGGAAAAAACATAATTAGATTTTTTGCAAAAAAAGACTACAAAATCATTGTTCCTTACCAAAGGCAAATTAACGAAGCAAATTTAAGACTTTTTGGATCAGTTGGTCAAATAATTCCTTTTCACTTCACTACATTGAAAAATCCAAAACTATTATCTATTCTAGATACCACTGAAATATGTGTTAACTTAAAAACCTCATGGGAATCAAAAGAGTTACTTTTAAATAAGTCAATTTTTAAATTTAACTCAGATTTAATTAAGATTCTAAAGAGCTCACCATCAATTAAAAAATTTATTTTTTTTTCAGGACTAGGTTCTGAAAAAAGATCAACTTTACGTAATGAGATAATTTCAAAAACAGAAGATTTAATTACTAAAGAGTTAGAAAATTCAGTAATTATAAGACCAAGTGTAATTTTAGGTAATGGAGATCAATTTCTTTCAAGTCTGATCCCATTATTTAAGATGTCATTTTTTATACCTTTGTTCGGAGATGGTAAAAAAAAATTTCAACCTGTATTAATAGAGGATGTTGTTAAGTGCTTATCTAACATCATTGCAGAGCCAAATATTGATAAGAAGTTATTTGAACTGGGCGGACCTGAGGTTTTTACATATAAAGAATTCTATGCACTTATTGCTGATTTGATTAATAAAAAAAGAGTATTTATTCCAATTCCAATGCCTATAGTTAAGCCAATTGTTGCAATAGGCGAAAAAACCCCATTTTTTCCAATAAATTCTGAACAATTATCTCTTTTTGAGTCAGATAATGTTTTAAATAATAAAATTTCTGGTTTCGATTATTTTGAAATCCATCCAAAAAAAATAATTTCAGCTATTAAAAAATCTATATAAAACTTAGATTTTTTCACAAAAAGTACCATTGCTGTACTAATTATTATTTTTTTATATTTATTTTCACTTATATATGTTTTATTGGCATCTCTCTTTAATATAAAAGTATCATAATTGTACAAATGTTAAAATTTACCTCAATAAATAAAGAAAATCCTAGTAAGACTGATTCAAAAATCAGATCAAAAAACTTTGATGAGATTTATGCAAGTTTTGCAAAACAAAAGGCAGAAGAACAAGCATCACGATGTTCTCAATGTGGGGTACCCTTTTGCCAAGTCCATTGTCCTCTTCATAACAATATCCCAGACTGGCTTAAACTTACTGCTGAAAATCGACTAGAAGAAGCCTATCAACTATCAAGTTCGACAAATAACATGCCAGAGATATGTGGAAGAATATGTCCTCAAGATCGTTTGTGTGAGGGAAATTGTGTTATAGAGCAATCGGGTCATGGGACAGTTACGATAGGTTCTATAGAAAAATATATTACAGATACAGCTTGGGAAAAAGGTTGGGTTAAAAAAATTCAACCAAGTGTTCAAAAGAAACAGTCTATTGGAATTATTGGTGCTGGACCTGCAGGACTTGCTGCAGCTGAAGAATTACGAAAGTTAGGATATCAAATAACTATATATGATCGATATGACAGAGCTGGTGGGCTTCTTATTTATGGTATCCCAAATTTTAAACTCGAAAAGGAAATCGTTCAAAGAAGAACTAAACTTTTGCAAGATAGCGGTGTCGAGTTCAAACTAAATTTTGATGTTGGGCAAGATAAATCTTTTAATGAATTGAGAGAAAAACATGATGCAATTGTTATTGCAACAGGAGTTTATAAATCAAGAGACATAAACCTTAATCACGAAAACTTTTCTAATGTAATTCCTGCATTAGAATATCTTACTACAAGTAATAAGGTTGGACTAAATGATACAGTAAAAGATTTCGATAATGGTTTACTTAACGCTCATAATAAAAATGTTATTGTCGTTGGGGGCGGTGATACAGCAATGGATTGTGTGCGAACCGCTATTCGACAAGGTGCTAAAGACGTAAAATGTCTTTATCGAAGAGATAAAAATAATATGCCTGGATCGCAAAGAGAAGTTGAAAACGCGATTGAAGAAAAAGTAGATTTTAATTGGTTAACATTACCTACCCAATATAAAGGTGAGGATAATTTGGATGAAGTAAAAATAGTGAAAATGGAACTTGGCTCTCCTGATGAAAGTGGAAGAAGAAAACCAGAAATTAAAAAAGACAGTGAAGAAATTCTTAAAGCTGATTTAGTTATTGAAGCTCTCGGTTTTGAGCCAGAAGAGCTTCCAAAAATGTTTAATGAGCGCAATCTAAATATAACGCAATGGGGAACTATAAAAGTAAATTACAAAAATCTGATGACATCTCTTGATGGGGTTTTTGCTGCTGGAGATATTGTGAGAGGTGCGAGTTTGGTTGTTTGGGGAATAAAAGATGGAAGAGATGTCGCTAATCATATTCACAATTATTTAGAAAACAATATTCAGGAAAATAATAGAGTAGTTAATGAATAATTTTAAAAAGAATTGGTTTAAAAATAAAAAAATTCTTGAAGATAATTATGTTTATAGTGAATTAGATGAACATTCATCTTGTGGAGTAGGACTTATTGCCTCTTTAGACGGAAGTGCCAAAAGAGAGATTGTCGAGATGGGTGTTCAAGCTCTTAAAGTTCTGTATCACAGAGGAGCCGTAGATGCTGATGGCAAGACAGGTGATGGCGCAGGTATTCAATTAAGTATTCCTAAAGAATTTTTCATTGATAAAATTCAACGAACGGGAAACAAGCATAATAACCTGCCATTTGCAGTAGGGATGATTTTCCTTCCAAGAACAGATTTTGCAGCACAAGAAAAATCACGAATAATTGTTGAATCTGAAATTATTAAAGAAGGTTTAAAAATTTATGGTTGGCGTCATGTTCCTATTGATTCTTCTATCATTGGCGATAAAGCAAAAGCAACCAGACCGGAGATTGAACAAATTTTAATTTGTAATGAAAAAATAGAAGATGAAAAAGAATTTGAGAATTTGTTATTCATCATACGCAAAAAAATAGAAAAGCAGATTAGAAAAAATAATATTAATGAATTTTATATTTGCTCGCTCTCCTGCCAATCAATTATTTATAAGGGAATGTTCTTAGCTGAGCAGTTATCTAATTTTTACCCAGATATTCAAAATGAAAAATTTGTTTCAAAATCTGCAGTATATCACCAACGTTATTCCACAAATACATTCCCAACTTGGTCTCTTGCACAACCGTTCCGAATAATTGCTCATAACGGTGAAATTAATACCTTAAAAGGTAATAAAAACTGGATGACGGCACATGAACCTAGAATGAAACATAAAAATTTTGGTAAATCAGTTGAAGATCTTAAACCTATAATTGACACAAATGCATCTGACTCTGCTGCTTTAGATTCAACAATAGAATTACTTGTTAAAGCCAATAAATCTCTTCCTATGGCTAAAATATTAACCATTCCTGAAGCTTGGGCGCATCGTAGAGATTTTTCTCAAAAACTTAAAAACTTATATGCTTATGCTACTGCCGTTATGGAAGCATGGGACGGACCAGCAGCAATTTGTGGTGCTTATGATGATTGGGCTATCGCTGGTATGGATAGAAATGGGCTCAGACCTATAAGATATACTTTAACATCAGAGTATTTAATAGCAGGTTCAGAGACAGGCATGGTTGTATTACCAGAGAGTGACATAGTTGAAAAAGGTCGTGTAGGACCAGGACAAATGATTGCTATTAATTTTAAAGAAAAGAAATTTTATTCAGACTCTGAAATTAAAAAACATTTATCTGAAACAAAGCCTTTTGGAAGCTGGACTAAAAATATCACACATATTGATAAACTAGTTAAATCAGTTGATGAGGAATTAAGAGAAATGGATGGTAATGATTTAAGAAAAAGAATGTCATCCTTTGATTGGTCGATGGAAGATATAGAACTCATCCTTCACCCTATGATCATGGATCAAAAAGAAGCCACTGGATCAATGGGTGATGATTCTCCTTTAGCAGTACTATCAAAAAAATATAGAGGACTTCATCATTTCTTTAGACAAAACTTTAGTCAAGTAACTAACCCTCCAGTTGATTCTTTGCGAGAAAGAGTTGTGATGTCTCTTCGAACAAGAATTGGAAATCTTAGTAATATTTTAGATGAAGATGAAAAACAATGCAATCATCTCCAGCTTGACTCACCAGTTTTATCAATCAATCAATTTAAAACTATGAGACAGTATATGAAAGATACTGTTAAAATTCTTGATACAACAATGGATAAAACAGATCCTAATAATAGTTTTGAAAAATCATTTTAATAGATTTAGTTTGCGATGCAATATCGGACATAATTCATGCTTTAAGTTTAAAATGTATTTGATTTATATGTAGTGCATAATCGGATAATACTCTTGTCATAATCAATAGTCAAGATACCTCATAATGGATTTGAGATGAATAGTTCAGTATGAATAGTTGTTATCATTATGAATAGATCCTTTGTGTAATAATCCTCAGAATATTACACACCTCAGAGTCAAAATACTTGATTTTCTCCTGTAATTATAGTATACTATAAACATAGTAAGTAACAAATTCTGTTTCAAAACAATTCAGAATTACAGGTAATATGACTACTAAAAACGAGTGTCTCATATATTGTAGGACTTCAACTCTTACTAACAAAGATGGTGATTCATTCAATCGTCAGAAATCATCTATCATGAAATGGGTGAAATCTAATGGATATACTGTAAGAGGAGAATATTATGATATAGAGTCTGGTTCTTTGGATACTATGTTAAGACCAGAATTTATGAAAATGATTTCTGATTCTGAAAGATTAGGAATTACAGTATTAGTATTTTCAGACCAAACTCGTCTTTCAAGAGACATCATAGTTCAAGAATCTACATTTCGTCTTCTCAGTTCAAGAGGATATAGTCTAATCAGTTCTGAAAACCCCAAACAGTTTATTGAAGATTCACCTACATCAAATCTCATTCGTCAGATACTGGGGTCATTCTCTGAATTTGACCGTTCATCTACTGTATCAAAACTTCGTGTGAGTAGATTAAGGAAGAAAGTATCAAATCGTGAAAAAGGAATTGTCACAAGAAATAGGACAGGCAAATGTGAAGGCTCAAAAAGGATTCTTGAAATACATCCAGAACTTGAATCTCTTATCATTAAATTGAGAAAAAGAGGTTTAAGTTTAAGGAAGATTTCTTCACACCTCAAAGAAGAATATGGATATCAAGTTTCTTTCAAGTCTGTTGGAAACATCCTCAAAGATATTGTTTGGATGAAAAAAGAAAGGAGAAGACTTAAAAGAACTGAGACTGTTTGACTTACATTAACATCATCAACTCATATAAACACATAATCTAATACTGGTAAAATATCTGGTATATTTGGGAAACAGATATGATGATTGATGATGTTTTTGTATATTCTATCTCAGTCAATCCCAACCTCGTAATCCCACGTGTATAAACTCTCTAATTAGTTCTGACTGTGAAATCATCTTTCTTTTACTCACTCTCTCAATTTTGTCAATAATCTTTGTATCATCAATGAAACTCATTCTGGATTTGTTCCTACCAGTGGTTGATCTTGTATAAACACATCTCATATATATTCTGTTCCTTTGTTTATTGTTAAATTTTTCTGTTAGATAGATAATCTCTCACTCTATGAGGGACAGACATGACATCAGGGTTATCTTCTTTATTTATTTCATCACTTGTATCGCAGATTGTAGGATGAGTTTCAAGATGTGGTGGTTCTAATACAAATACTGGTAATGAACCACTCATATCAATGTTGATGTTCTTGTCTGTTGTTGTTTCTGTTTCATCATTCTTCTTTTTCCAATCGTTAAACCTCATCATAATTCTACCTCTTCAATAGAGTTACTCTCAAACTTCTGAAACATACAGAAATAACTATTCTGAAATCTTGGATCTTCGTCATCAGAATTAACTTCTTCTGAAATCTTGAAATATAGACGGTCATCACTCTCTTGACTTTCTATGAGTGTTTCAGATGTAATCTCGTATTCAAAATTGTAATCTAACCAATTCACAATATTTTCTTTCATTGAACTTACTGATACTCGTTGCCAGTTAGTATCTTTTAAATCTGATTTGAAATCTTCTTTCTCATTATTAGTATCTGGTTCAAGTATTTTTTGTTGTTTCATCTGTTTCTCTTTCTACTTCTCTTTGGTGTCGTTGTGAATTAGATCGATCACTCTTCTCTAACCAATTGAGTTGTTTTTGGTCTCTCTCAGTGAGAGTGAATAAATCTGTTAAAAATATGTCAAAGTAATCGTCTGGGATGTTTGTGATCGTCGTTATATTCAAGGTTTCTGTTCCATTTGATTAGTTGATTACATTCAATTAAAGATGACTACTGATATCTTATTTAAATGTCTTTAATTAACTACTACTATTTAGTAATACTATTTACATACTTGTAGTTGAGTTCAAGAACTCTGTTCTCACTGGTGAAGTTCTCGTGATCGTGAGAGGTAATGTAATCTATTATATGAGGGGGTATTCTGTTAGAACTGAATGGAACTGATACTGAATGGAACTGATACTGAATGGAACTGATACTGAATGGAACTGATACTGAATGGAACTGATACTGAATGGAACTGATACTGAATGGAACTGATACTGAATGGAACT
>ENA-OREN01000644-OREN01000644.1-marine-metagenome-genome-assembly--contig:-NODE-644-length-47796-cov-4.040005_pt1 | contig 47796 bp, 38 predicted proteins | sample MGYA00248624_ERZ508555 | MGnify/ENA primary metagenome ERZ508555 (study PRJEB26222, sample SAMN06267773) | marine metagenome | isolation source: Saanich Inlet, British Columbia, Canada | place... | reverse complement strand
GAATCCTTTTTGCTCTTGTATCACTTTCAGCTGGAGCTATGCTTGGTGGAGCTTTTTTACACTTAATCCCTGAAGCACTTGAAATCAGTCCAGCTGGGTCCCTAAGACCATTTATATTTATCATAATTGGATTCACTATTTTTTTCCTTGTAGAAAAAGTCTTACATTGGCACCACTGTCATAGTCCTCACCATCATAAAAAAAACTCAAAACATCAAAGTTTTGCTTATATGAATTTATTTGGCGATGCTATTCACAATTTTATTGACGGTTTAATTATCGCTGCAAGTTTTGTAGCAGATGTTAATTTAGGTATTGCAACCACTATTGCAGTAGCTTTGCACGAAATCCCTCAAGAGATCAGCGATTTTGGTGTACTTTTATACGGTGGGTTCAAAAAAGGAAAAGCACTTTTTCTTAATTTTATAACAGCTCTTGCAGCAGTTCTTGGAGGAATCCTAGGATTCTTTTTATCATCAAACATCCAATCTGGATTAACAATTCTTCTGCCACTAGCAGCTGGTAGCTTAATTTACATCGCTGCAAGCGACCTTCTGCCTGAACTTAGAAAAGAAGAAGACACAGCCAGGTCACTAATTAGTTTTGGAATATTCATTCTTGGTATTGGCCTAATGTTCACCTTAAGCTATCTCGGATGATAAATAAATCAATTTCTTTCTATTTTCTTTAATCATGATATAGTCTGTATACTATATACCCAAGACATAAATACCAACAATAGCAAAAAATCCCTAATGGAAAGAAACTTAAGACACTGTGCTGCCTGCAGAGGCGTAAGAAACTGTGGAAGCAACAACGGTTCTTGTTACAAACACATGCACTGCGATTGCTAAATAAGTAATTTAAAAAAATAAAAAAATATTTCTAACTAATTATTTTTAGCTGCAACTTTACCTATCCAAATAGTTGCAAAAACAGCTAGAATTGTCACAAAAATTGCATAAACCCAAGGTCCACCTGAGCTAAGCGCACATAAAGCTCCAGCACCTTCACTACCACAAGGTCCAACAAATAATGCTTTGATTGCATCATTCCATGCAAGCGCAGCCACAAGCCCAAATGCTGCAGTCAATAATGCAGCTAATTTTTCAATAACATCTTTTTTCATATATTAATCACCAAAAAGATATAATCTAAATTTTTATTTTAAACTATCTTAATAAAACACCAAAGTAGTTTTTATAAACCCAAAAATAATTTTATTTAATAACATGGTTTCTTATACTCACGACATCATTGTGATCGGCGCAGGTTCAGGTGGCCTTAACATAGCTGGGTTCATGAACAAAGCAGGATTCAACGTTCTTCTTGTTGATAAAACTGACAAATCAATTGGTGGAGACTGTCTTAATTTTGGCTGTGTCCCAAGTAAAGCCTTAATCAACACTTCTCATATAATCAATAGCGCAAAACAAGCGCAACGCTTTGGTCTTAAAATCAGCGGAACTACTGACATCAAAAAAATCATGAAATATGTTGATAACAAAAAAGAAACTATTCGTAAACACGAAAACGCCAGCTACTTTAGAAAAAATGGTATGGATGTTAAATTAGGACTTGCCAAATTCACTGGAAAAAACAGCATAACTATCGGCAATAGCAAAAAACAATACCAAGCAAAATATATTATTTTAGCAACTGGTGCTAGACCACGTCTTCTCAAACTCAAAGGTATTGAAAAAGTAAAATACGAAACAAATGAAACTATTTTCAATCTTAAAATTCTTCCAAAAAAAATGCTAATAGTAGGCGCAGGTCCTATTGGAATCGAGCTTGGTCAAGCTTTCCAGCGTATGGGCAGCCAAGTAACAGTAATTGAAAAAGGCGAAAAATTTCTACCAAAAGAAGATCCTGACATTGCTAAAGTCTTGCAAGACAAAATTCAAAAAGAAGGTATGAAAATTCATTTTCACTGCGAAACAATTGAATTTACAAATAAAAACACCTTAAAAGTAAGAGATACTAAAACAAAAAAAACTCTTGATTTCAAATTTGATACAATTCTTGTAAGTATCGGTCGACAACTAAACATTGACAACCTAAACTTAAAAGCCGCTAACATTCAACTTGACGAATCTAAAAATCGTCTCAAAGTCGACAAATATTTACGAACAACAAACAAAAACATATTTGTTTGCGGAGATGTTGCAGGTTCTTATCAATTTACACACACAGCAGAGATGCATGCAGCAGTAATACTTAGAAACTTCTTTACCCCACGTATTTTTTGGAAAAAAATGAATTATGACAAAATTGCTTGGGTAACATATACTGATCCTGAGATTGCCACTTTTGGACTAAACACTGAGCAGCTACAAAAAAGAAAAATCCAATTCGAAGAGATGATTCATGATTTCAAAACTGATGATCGAGCCATAGCTACTGAAAGTACAGAGGGTAAAGTCAAATTATATATTTCAAAAAAAGGTAGAATTCTTGGCGGAACTATGATTGGGAAACACGCAGGAGAACTAATGCAAGAATTAATACTCGCAAACTCAGCAAACCTGCACATCAAACATTTCATGAACAAGGTTTACCCATACCCAACAGCTTCTAGAATTAACAAATATACCTTAAGACCTTACTTTGCAAGAAAACTAAATAACTTCAGCAAAAAAATAATAAAACTTCTATACTAAAAATAACCTTAAATGATTAAATTAAGAAATATAAGGCAAAACAATTGCTATTTGTGCTGCATACCCTGTTGTTTTTCCAACAAGACTTGCACCACGACTAATTGGACTCCCCGCAACTTCAGCACGGAACTTCTCATTTACAGACATTTTACCAAATTTATCACTACCAGCAAGTATGCTAGCAAGCCCTCCCATAGTAGTACTAATTGATTGCAACATTCCGTTTGTAAAACCAGCAATTGCCTTGTAAGCAACTGATCCTTGTTCAACATTTTGCGCATTTTTAGCTGCAGATCTTTGGCCTTCACTTAAAGCTCTACTAATTCTAGGATCATTTTCAGCCTTCAATAACAAAACCTGCCTAGCTGAAGAAGCATAAGCGAATGCTGCAACACCTCCTAATGTCAAATAAGTAGTGGCAAGTGGTACATCAACTGAATCGCCAGTCACATTTTCATAAGCCAATCCAATACCAGCTACAGCAATAGTCGCTAAGACAATTCGTCCAGCTTTTAGAGTAGATAATCTATCAAATGTCATTAACTAGTGAAAATAAAACCTTATTTATAAAACTCACCAAACAAAACAATAACTAAAATGGCACTACAATCTTTTTACATTCCAATTGCAACAGTTTTAGCAGTAACTTCTTCGCAACTAATCAAACTTGCAATCAATCTAAAAAATAGTAAATCATACGCATACGAAGCACTTTTCAAAGAATATGGTGGTATGCCTTCAACGCATTCAGCATTAGTAGTATCTACAACAAGCGCAATTTTTTTTCTTGAAGGATTTTCAACACTTTTTTGGCTTGCAGTGTTCTGGGCAGCAATTACTATTGCGGACGCTATGGCAGCTAAATGGTACTTTGGATTACGTGACCAGTTTGTTAACGAAATGTATAAACTAATTCCAAAAAGCAAACATAAGGAATTAAAAGAGTTTGAAATAAATGTTGGTCATAGCAAGTTAGAGATTCTAGCTGGAGCAATTCTAGGCACATTTGTCAGTTACATAACACTCCTACTCATCTTCTAAGAACCTAAACTTATCAGTTAGTAACACCATAATTAATCAAGCTAAGATTTATATAAAAAAATAAACCTGACAGATCTATGATTAAAGCAGTTATTTTCGATTTTGACGGTGTTATCCATGACACCTTTGATTTTAATTTAAAATGGTTAAATCATTTTGTGAATGATAATTTTAAGCCATTAACAAATCAAGAATTTAGAGATTTACACAATGGTAACAGCTATAATTTAAGAATAAAAAACCCAAAACTAAAAGACATAAACTACGTTGAATATAGAAAGGTAACAGCAAAGGCTAGAGGAGAATTTCAAATTGAACCTCAAATATTCAAAGAGATAAAAAATTTAGAAGAAAAATTTCAACTATTCATTGTAAGTTCAGCAGGAGAACAAGGAATTATTAATTATCTTAATAATAACAATATAATAAACTCATTCAAAGAAATTCTCGGAGCTGAAACCCACAGAAGTAAAGAAGTAAAACTACAAACTGTTCTAAATAAATACAATCTAAGCAATAACACCCTTTTCATAACAGATACAACTGGAGATATTTTAGAAGCTCATAAAGTAAATATCAAAACTCTCGCTGTAGACTTTGGCTTCCACAGTAAAGATCACCTTCAAACAGCAAAACCTCACAAGATAATCTCTTGCCTAAGCGAGATTAATCAAATAATCAAAGAACTAAATAATAGCTAATCTTTAAACTCAACTTCAGCCAAACAAAGATAATGATCAGCCTTTCCTTTAATAATTCTAGAATTTACAACTTTAAAATCAGAAGAAACAAGTATCTTATCAATTTCTTGATCATGCCAATCAGTTGCCCCTTCTGGAACTATTTGTTTAAATCCAGATGACAATAATTCTTCGCACATAAATTCATGATCAGAATAATTCAAATCTACACCCAAGATAGTAGGTCCTTTTTTTTCAGAAACTATTTCAAATATTTCATTTTTCAAAGCCATAATCTGCTCTTCAGAAAAAGAATCACCAAACACTCTAAATGGAAACAAATGACTACTTAAAACAGAAATCGATTTACCTAAAACTTCAATATCTGCTAAAACAAATCCTTTGTCATGTAATTCTACTTGTTTTCCTTTATACTCTGCAACTAATTTTGGGTTTGTAACAAGCTTCAATTCACAATTAGTCAAAGAAAATTTACTCAAAATTGCAATGGATAATTTTTGTCCAGAAACAATATGTGAGTTTGCATGCGTAAATATAACATATTTCATTCCAAGTGAATCAGCTATCTTAGCTGCTTGATTATCTAAGTCACTCAAATAATGAACTTCTTGTAAACAGACCAGATCAGCATCAATTTTACGTAAAGAATCAATAAAATAATCTAAGTCAGATATATCATACTTTTTAGTTTCAGGATTTAATACAAATCCACCACCAATGTTCCAAGTAGCTACTTTCATAAAACATTCACAACATCAATGCAATATAAATTTAACCAAACTAAAATTAACTACTCATTTTTCAGAATTCCAAATTCCACGTAAAAACCCAGCTCTCCCACTACCTTCTTCGTAAAGTTTGTATCTTGTTGTTCGCTTTTGAGCATAGTTTTGATGCTCTTCTTCAGCTTCATAAAAAGCGCCTACAGCAAGTATCTCAGTAACAAAAGCAGAATCACCAAAACGTTTACTCTCTTCTTGCTCTTTTTTAGTCTTCAAGGCAATCTCTTTTTGTGCTTCATTATGATAATAAATCGCAGTTGTATATTGATTTCCACGGTCTGCAAACTGTCCCCCGGAATCAGTTGGATCTATTTGTCTCCAAAAAATATTCAAAACTTCTTCATACGAAACAATTGCAGGGTCAAATGTAATACGCACACTTTCTCGATGCCCAGTATCACCACCTACAACTTCATAATAAGAAGCAGTAGAAGCATCTCCACCTGTATAGCCACTTGTAGCAGAAATAATTCCATCCCCACCATCGAATGCAGCTTCAATACACCAAAAACAACCCCCAGCAAGGGTTGCAACTTCATACCCACTTTCTTCCATTATCTCTTCCCAAAAATCATTATTATCAACATCACTACTACATCCAACTAACAAAAAACTTAAACTAAAAACAATCAAACACATCAAAACTATAACAAAATATTTCTTCATAATAACAAACAAACAATTACTCATATAAAACTAGTGATTAAGAAAAATTATCTTCATGCCTAACATAAAGTCCTTGAAGTCCAGGTAATCTTTCTCCAGAAGAATGATATGCTGTACCAAAAGTGATAGAGCCACGAGCACTAAACAAATCAATAAATGGATCATCATCACTTCCACGCCGTACATTTGCAATAAAATCCCATCCATAAAGCTCAAACATTTTCTGTTGTGCAGGAACTACTTCAGAAATTGGTCTTCTTATATCCCTATCTACACGTTCATACATAAAAAGCAAAAATAACACTTTCTTTAAAAACGTATTGACTAAAATTCCATATTAATTCCCACTACATTAACCGTAATCTTAATAAACAAAAACACTGTCATTCTCGAGGTAAAGGGGTGCAAAAGGGTGGTAAAACAAAAGCACATAGCTATAGCCTTAGCGCTAGCCTTATGCATGGTTGCTTTTTCTTTGCCATTTCTGATAGGAAACCCTCTTGAAAACATAGGTTCTAGTATCACTGCAGCTGCTATTGGTATCCCTTCTAACATTGTAGCACTCCCTGAAGAAAATGATCAAGAGACAAAAAATTCTATAGAAATTACCCCAGATGAAGAGCAAAGTAATGATATCCCAAGCCCACAATTACCAAATACTATAGAAGAAGAAGAAGAAACTCAAAACCCAAATGAAAGTAATTCAGAACAAATAGAAAAAGACAAATCTCAATCGCCAGGCAATTCAATTTCTGCAATAGGTGAACAACTATCAATAACAGAAGTTTCTGATATCAACCTAACAACAATCACCTTAATTTATCCTACAGAAAATATCAATGTAACACAACACGAATTTTTTAACGTGACAGTGAATCTAACTTGTGCTAGTGGTTATTGTGGAGAACTTAATGCAACTCTTGATCCACCAGCTACAATCTACAATTTTTCTGTTTGTAGTGCAACTGGTGTTTCTGGACCAAGCGAAGCAAATTGTAACACTTCATATTCTGGAACAGATTTAGAAGGACTAGTAACAGTTTCTGGTGGGATTCAAAACTGGACTGTTCCAAGTACTGGTACTTATACTATCTCAGCTCAAGGTGCATCAGGCGTTCAAGGTGGAAGTGGAAGTGGTGCTGGCGCACATGGGGCATTAATGATTGGTGAATTTGCATTAACTAGTGGCGATGTTATCAGCGTACTAGTTGGTCAATTAGGTTTACGCGATGGCACTTATGGTGGTGGTGGTGGTGGAGGAACTTTTGTAATAGATTCTACTAATGATGATATTTTAGTAATCGCAGGTGGTGGTGGTGGTGCAAGTATTCGTTCATCAACATATACTGCTGGCCGTGATGCGACAACTACTATAGCTGGAACAAATGGTTCTCGGGATTCAGTTTTAGATGCAAATGCACCTGGATCTAATGGTGCTGGTGGGGCAACTTCCACAAATGGTGGTGGTGCTGGTGCTGGTTACTCTGGAGATGGAGCAGATTCTCAATCCAATTCTGGTGGTCATTCCTATCTAAATGGTGCTGCAGGTGGAGATAGTAGTTCTGGAAACTCAGATGGTGGATTTGGTGGTGGAGGTGCTGGTTACGGTGGTGGCGGTGGTGGTGGTGGTTACAATGGTGCTGGTGCTGGTGGTTATGATGGTAGTGGTGGTGGCGGTGGTGGTGCTGGTTCCGTAAATAATGGTACTAATCAAAATAACACGATTGGAACTATTTCTCAAAATGGTTTTGTAACAATTGAACTTGCTAACGCTGCAAAAGGTGGAACTGTATCAATGAGTGTTAATGCATCACCCTTTTACACAAATACAACTAATCCATACAATGTCACACTTAATGAATCAGAATCAACAATAATTACTTGGTGGGTAAACGCAACAGGTGGTCTTAATATTGACCACACTTTTTTTGCATACGTTAATAGAACAAGTGACGGTTTAGCATATAATAATACAACTGAGATTAATATTACAATTGTTGATACAACAGCTCCACAAATAAATATCCAATATCCAGGGAACACAACTTATTCTACTGCTCTAACAGAATTAAATTATTCTTATGATGATCACAATGCTGCTGGGTTTTGCTGGTACTCTTTGAATAGTGGAGAATCTAACAGCTCAACACTAGCAAGTGCGACTAATTTTACTACTTTTTCAGCAAGTAATGGTGGAAATGACTTGATTCTTTATTGTAACGATAGTTCAAGTAACCTTGCACAAGCAAATGTTTCTTTCACCCAAGATATTCCTGAGCTTAGTTTAACTTTGGACACTCCAACTGGAGATAGTAATGCAACTCAAAATGAAACATTTACTGTAACTGTAACTGTAACGTGTAACAATACAAACTGCGGTGAAGTAAATTTAAGCTTGGATCCAATCCCAGCACTCGACGAAGCACTATTACCAGCTGCTGAAGAAAAAATAGATGGTGCAAGTGTTGGTGTTGGAATTCAATCCGCAATATCTTTACTTGACAATAAGAGTTTCACTTATGACATTCAAGATGGTTGTGATATCTCAGATGGGCAAGGCGATGTTTTTGATGGTGGACTTAAAGCTTACATTAATCTTTCAGAATATACTGGAACTAGAAGTTCAACCCAAGACGATGGTCGAGAGGCAGTTTGTGATGCACAGACAAAGTCAAATCTCAACTTTAGTCGGCAAGTTTACGTTCCTGAAGATCAAAATTGGGCTAGGTATTTAGAGATACTGCACAACACTCAAGGCTACACTGTTTGTGTAGATGTTAGAAACTCACAAAACATGGGTTCAGATGGATCCGATTTTATGAATACTTCTGATGGTAACAACACTTGGGATTTATCAGATAATTGGATGATGTGGGATGATACTAGTGCAACTGCTGGAGATGATGCTGCTGGTTTTATTTACCAACAAATTGGAAGTAGTGAAGTTGTTGATGTCATAACTCCAGTTACTGCTAGTGGTGGAGCTAATGCCTTTACCTGGGAAAATGTCTGTGTGCCTGCTGGAGAAACAAAAATACTAATGCACTTTTTTACTCAATGGGATACTAGAGCTCAGTCCGAGGCTGAGGCTGATGTTATTTTGAATAATTACCTTGATGACATTTATATTGGTAATATGACTAATGCTGAAAAAGCAAATGTTGTAAACTGGGACCTTGCTTCAGTAAAAGATGGTTTAATTTCAACAACAATTGGTGATACACCATTTTATACAACCGATGACAATCCTCAAAATGTTAGTTTGAATGCTGGAGAATCTGCAACTATTAGCTGGAGCGTAAATGCAACTGGTAACATAGATAGCATTCATGAATTTTTTGCATTTGTAAATATGACCTCTGACCAAAGCGTCTCTAATGAATCAATTCACTGGAATGTTACAATAGTTGGCCAAGACGTAGCAGGTAATGATACAACGCTTCCTTACTTCTCAGACATCCCCAGCAATCAATCTATCAACTATCAACAGACTTTTGCTGGGATTCAATTTAATGGTACTGATGAAACAGCTGTAAACAATTATAGTATCGAAGCTAACACTAATTTTACTATCAATGACAGTGGTTTTCTAAACAACATCACAAAACTCTCAGCAGACACATACATAATCAACGTAACTGTAAACGACACTAGTAATAACACTAATTCTACACTTTGGCAAATTACAATAAATCAAATAGCAGCTTCGCTCAACTTAAGCATCAACGAATCACAAGCAAACCTAGTAAACCTAACACAAAATACCACCATTCCAATCAACGCCACAGTAATCAATGGTGACACAACTGCAACAATTAATCTCTACAATAATTTCACACTAATCAACTCAAACACAACAACAATCAGCCAAATCAGTAATAACACAAATTTCACTGTGCTTGGCTACCACAATATTACTTTTGAATATCTTGCAAGTAAAAACTTCACAAGTACAAATATCAGTTTCGCTGTGAATGTAACTCTTCCAGCAGGAGATTACACTCCAGATACAACCCCCCCATCAATTTCCTATCTTCTTCCAACTTACGTAAACAACACAAATAGCACAAATACTAGTGTAGAAATAAATATCACAATTGAAGAAGACATCCAATTAAATTCATTTATCTATAACTGGAATAACACGAACTTTACTTTTTACAACGAATCACTAGTACTTCTTTATGATTTCAATAACATTTCAAGTCTTGGCGAAAATGATAGTAATGTAAAAGATCACTCTCTAGCTAAAAATGATGGGACTATCACAAATGCAATCCATACAAGTCAAGGAAAATATCAATCAGCTATGTATTTTAATGGGAGTGATCAATATATTGATATTGGAGATAACATTATCGATGCAACTACGCAATTCACTTTTGCAGCTTGGGTAAAAATAGAAGACTTGGATAAAGATAACGCTCTTATTTCCAAAGGTGATTTTAACACAAATGTTCCAATTCTAGTTTGGCGAGACGAAGTAACTAGTGCTCCTTGTTCTTCAGTTTACGACAGTATTTCACTTCTTGTATCAACTGGATCAACTGATGCAAGGATTTGTGCACCATCTGGTTCACTAAACGATACTTCTTGGCATTTTATTGCAGGGACTTTTCAAGCAGGTTCTAGTACTGGTCTAAAATTATATATTGATGCTGAATTAATTAACACGCCAGTTTCCACTGCTTCAATTTCTAGTTTAGAAAACTCAGCCGACAGTTTAAGAATTGGAGCTGCAACACCAACTAGTTCCTCAAAAGACCTAAATGGATCAATTGACAATTTTATGATTTGGAACAAAACTCTCTCTCAAGAAGAGATCTACACAATTTACGCTAGCAATTTTCAAAAAATAAACTCAACAAATTGGGAATTTTACATTAATCAATCCAAAAATGTAACTAACCAATTAACTCCACAAACATACACCTATCAAGTATTCACAGCAGACAACTCCAGTAATGCTAATCAAACAGAAGAACGAACAGTAATTATCAGCGAAGCTTCCACAACAGACATAACTCCTCCGCAAATATCGTACATTTCTCCAACATACGCAAATAACACAAACACAACTAACACTAGTGTTCCAATCAATATCAGTATCTTTGAAGAAGAAAATATTAATTCATTTATCTATAACTGGAACAATACAAATTTCACTCTTTACAACGAATCTTTAGTTTTCAAATATAATTTTAACAATATCTCAGAACTTGGCGAAGACAACACAAATATTGTTGACATTTCGCCAAGTCAAAATAACGCAACTGTTCACAACGGTACAACTATGAACCTCACAGGAGGAATTTATGGCGGCGCATTCGAATTCGATGGTGTTGACGACCAAATAGATCTTGGAACTAACCCATCTCTTAGTGGTGATGCTAACTTTTCAATTATGGCTTGGATTAAAACTAACAGTAGTGCGGGTCAAGTCATAATTAACCAAAGAAACCCAGGTTTTGATGGTGAATATATGCTTATTGTTGGATGTAACCATGATTGTAGTACAGAAGACCCAGGAAAATTATATTTCATAATATATGGTGACAGTGAATTTCAATATGAAATTTGGTCAAGTCAAACTCTTGATGATGGTAATTGGCATCATGTAGCTGCTACTCGTAATGGTACTGGAGGTCAAATTTACATTGATGGAGTTTTAGAAGCAAGCGCAACTGGAGCAGTAAAAAATCTGGACAATTCTTTTAGTACATATATCGGAGTAAACGCTAGAGGAGATAGTCTACATTTCAACGGTTCAATTGATGAGATTGAACTTTGGAATAAATCACTTACTACAGAACAGATATACGCAAGTTACGCTAGTAATCTCAAAAAGATCAACACAACAAACTATCAGTTTTACATTAATCAAAGCAAAAATTCAACTGACGGGCTAAGTTTAGAAACTTACACTTACCAAGCTTTTACAACAGACAATTCCAGTAATACCAACCAAACAGAACAAAGCACAGTTATCATTAGTGAAGTAATAGTTTTAGATACTACTTTTCCATACTTTTTAGACATTCCAGTTAACAAATCTATCAATTATCAACAGACTTTCGCTGGGATCCAATTTAATGGGACTGATGAGACTGCAGTACTAAATTACATTGTAGATGACACCAACAACTTTACAATCAATAGCTCTGGTTTTCTAAACAACCTCTCTAACTTAGCAGCTGACAATTACATCCTAAACATCAGTGTTAACGATACTAGTGGCAATCTTAATTCAACCCTCTGGCAAATAGTAATTAATCAAATTGCTCCATCACTCAACTTAACAATTAACCAAAGTCAAGCTAGTATCAACATCAGCCAGTATGAACTAATTCCAATTAATGCAACTGTCATCACTGGTGACACAAGCGCAACTATCAATCTCTACAATAATTTCACACTAATCAACTCAAATACAACAACAAACAATCAAATCAGTAATAACACAAATTTCACCATATTAGGTGCATACAATATTACTTTTGAATATCTAGCTAGTAAAAATTTCACCAGTGCAAACGTTTCATTCATTGTAAACGCTACAACTCCAGTGGATAAAGTAAATCCAACTATCTCTTTCATAGCTCCAACCTATGCAAATAACACAAATACAACAAATACCAGTATAGAAATCAACATCAGCGTATCTGAAGAAACAAATCTTTCAGAATTTATCTATAATTGGAACGGCACAAACTATACTATTCTCAACGATTCATTAGTTTTGTTCATGAATTTGGATAATATCTCAAGCCTTGGTGAAAATGACATAAGTATTCTTGACCTGAGCAGATATCAAAATAATGGAACTGTATCTGGCCCATATTCAACAGCAAGTGGAAAACATAATGGGGCATTCGAGTTTGATGCAGATAATAATGATAAAATTACAATTACTAAAACTGACAGCATAAATTCTACAAATTTCACCATCTCTGCTTGGATAAATGCTAACAATTGGAGAACAAATTATTGGCAAGGGACCATATTTTCAAATGATAATTATAATGGTAACACTGTCTTTGCAGGATATGTTCTACGCACAGGTGATGGAGGGAAATTATCTTTTACAATCAGAGATGATACTGACGATGATGGAGTTTTAAACGATGTTGGAGATGGTTGGCCTGAAATCTTAACATCCGCTGTAATGTCAACTAACTCTTGGCATCATGTAGCAGCAAGCTTTGATGGAGATACAGCTAGAATATACATTGATGGAGTGGAATATGGTTCAACTAGTGGAGTAAATTACCTTAATAATCCAGGAGACATCTCAATAGGTAACGGTTACGACGATCAAAGAGCTTTTGATGGACAAATTGATGAAGTAAGAATGTGGAATCAAACACTTTCTCAAGAAGAGATATACATTAGTTACATAAGCAATTTCCAAAAAATCAACTCAACAAATTGGGAATTTTACATTAACCAATCACTTAACGCTACAAATGATCTTACAGCTCAAACCTACACTTATCAAGCATTCACAAGTGATACATCAAGTAATACAAACCAAACAGAAGAACGTACAGTTATTATCAGTGAAAATACATCCTCGCCTGATACCACTCTCCCATATTTTTTAGACATCCCCAGCAATCAATCTATCAACTACCAACAAACTTTCGCTGGGATCCAATTTAACGGTACTGATGATACAGCAGTAAACAATTATAGCATCGAAGCTAACACTAATTTCACAATCAACGACACTGGATTTTTGAACAACATCACAAAACTCTCAGCAGATACTTACATAATCAATGTAACTGTGAATGACACCAGCAACAATACTAACTCCACGCTTTGGCAAATAGTAATCAATCAGATTACTCCAACACTAAACCTTACAATCAACGAATCACAAACAGATCTAGTAAACCTAACACAAAATACTACAATACCTATCAATGCTACAATAATCACTGGTGACACTACTGCAACAATTAATCTCTACAATAATTTCACACTAATTAACAGCGCAAGCACAACAACTACTCAAATCAGCAATAACACTAATTTCACAATAGAAGGTTATCACAATATCACTTTTGAATATCTTGCTAGTAAAAACTTCACAAGCAAAAACATTTCATATTCAGTAAACGTAACCTTACCAACAATAATTATTCCAGACACAACTCTCCCTTACTTTCTAGATATCCCAAGCAACCAGACAATAAATTTCAACAATACATTCGCTGGGATCCAATTTAATGGGACTGATGAAACTGCAGTATTAAACTACACAATTGATGATACCAACAACTTCACAATTAACAGCTCTGGTTTTCTAAACAACCTAAGTAAACTAACGGCAGACACATACATCCTGAACATCAGTGTAAACGATACCAGTGGCAATCTTAACTCAACTCTTTGGCAAATTGCTGTAAACAAGATTAACCCTTCCCTCAATCTTACAATCAATGGGTCTCAAGCAGATATCATTAGCCTTACTCAAAACACAACTATTCCAATCAACGCTACAACAATCACTGGTGACACTACTGCCACAATTAACCTTTACAATAATTTCACACTAATCAACTCAAATACAACAACAACCAACCAAATCAGTAATAACACAAATTTCACAGTGCTTGGCTACCATAACATCACATTCGAATATTTAGAAAGCCAAAATTACAGCTCATTTAACAGATCATTTTTTGTGAATGTAACTCTTTCAATCACAGAACCAGACACAACTACTCCTTATTTTTCAGACATTCCAACTAACAAATCTATCAATTATCAACAAACCTTCACTGGGATCCAATTTAATGGTACAGATGAAACTGCTGTAAACAATTATTCAATAGCAGATACAAGCAATTTCACAATCAACAGCACTGGGTTCCTTAATAACATCTCCAACTTAGCAGCAGACACATACATCATCAACGTAACTGTTAACGACACCAGTAATAACACCAACTCCACACTTTGGCAGATAGTAATCAACCAAATAGCTCCAACACTGAATTTAACAATCAATGAAAGTCAAGCAAGTATCACAAGCTTAACTCAAAACACAACTATTCCAATTAACGCTACAATCATCAACGGTGACACTACTGCTACAATTAATCTCTACAATAATTTCACTCTAATTAACTCAAACACAACTACAACAAGCCAAATCAGTAACAACACTAATTTCACTGTGCTTGGCTACCACAATATCACTTTTGAATATCTTGCTAGTAAAAACTTCACAAGCAAAAACATCTCATATTCAATTAACGTAAGCTTACCAACAATAATTGCTTCAGATACTACAGCACCAAACCTAACTATCAACTCTCCAACTAACACTAATTATTCATCAAGTATCAATTTTAACATTTCACTTAGCGAAAATGGAACCGCTTGGTTCTCTTTAGATAATGGAATCACAAACACATCCATGACTGGAAATGGTTCAGATAATGCATTTGGAACAGAATTCAACTATACTTACACTAACCAAACTAATGCAGTTTACACTTTTTCTGCTTTCGCAAACGACACTAGTGGTAATTTGAATAATAATGAATCAATCTTGTTTGAAGTTTACACAACAGATGTAGATAACGATGGACATCTAGACCGTAATGACACTCTTATTGGTAACGAGTCAAACGTAGGTGGTCTTTCAGGAATCAATACTCTAAACATCACAGTAGGTGGTAACCAAACTAACGGAACTTTCACAAGAAATCAAGAAATCAGAATCATGGATAATAACACATTACTTGTAAATTTCACTCACAATTTCTCAGCATCGAATCTTAACCTTACTTTAATCACAATCAATCAAAATGGTTCTGGTCTTTGGGTAAATCTTTCAGGACAGCTTCAAGATGACATTAACAAAACTCTTTTTGTTTCTGATAACAATTTTACAACTCTTTGCGCTAAAGACGCTGAAGTAACTTCACTTGCTGATATTTCAACAGCTTGTACTGGGGATTCAGAAACAAATCTAACTTCATGTCTTGGAAACAGCACAGGGATTACTATTGGTAACATTACTTGTACAGATCAAGGAACTACACTCAAAATAGAAAACTTAAGGTTTTCAGGAATTTTAGGAATTCCTAGCAGTAGTGAAAGTAGTGAAGAATCCAGCTCATCTAGTAGTGGATCTTCAGGTGGTGGCGGAGGATCATCTTCTTCAACAAAAACTACTACAGATTCAACTACCAGTGACTCATGTAAAGAAAGTTGGACTTGCTCTTCATGGTCAGAATGTGAAAGTAGCAGCAAAAATAGAGATTGTACTGATCAAAATAGCTGTGGCACAACTAGTGATAAACCAAAAGAATCCAGGTCTTGTGAAAGCGAAGAAGCAAAAGAAACAGTTGAAGAAACTGCTCAAAAAGAAGATAAGAAAGCACAAAGTGACAAAACACTCAAAAAGAAAAAAAATTGGAAAAACAGTGCATTTGCAGGAATGGCAGTAAACCTAGGTTCTGGAATCAAAAATGTAGGTAATGCCTTAACACAAACTTTCCAAACACATAGTACAAAGATTCTTTCACTAGGTGCAATTCTGATCACATCAATTGCTTTTGTAGGTTTAATCTCAAAACATAAGGTTGAACATATTCGTGTTGGAAAAAGAAAAATACTTCTTAAAAACCGTGATGATGAAGATGAAGTCAGAGAAAAAGAAACAATCAAAGATGCAATTCATTCAGACATTTCGCTAAATCAAGAACGTAAACCAACTTGGATGCTTCTAAAAGAACAGTTAGAAGAATTAAAACAAGAAAGTGAAAAACAAAAAGAAGAGTTTGAATTAGAAAAACAAGAAAATTTAGAAGAAAAAAGAAAATTCCAGCAGCAAGAACGTCTTAGACAAAGGTACGAACAATTACATGAAGATGACACTGTTCCACAAAGAAATCTTGATCCAAAAGATAGACTTGATTGGATCAAAAGTCAACTAAAAGGATTAAAGTAGAATAATAATCTTAAAAAATAATATTAATCACACTAAATTCTAAAATGTGAATCTATTTTCCATCTCGCGTAACAACACCATCATGTAAAAATATCTTACGTTTAGCATACTTCACTAAATTCTGATCATGTGTAATCAAAAGTACAGTACGTCCATCTTTATTGAACTTCTCAAGCATTTGCATAACTTCTTGGCCAGTATGACTGTCCAAGTTTCCAGTAGGCTCATCAGCTAAAATCACATCAGGATCATTCACTAAAGCCCGTGCAATAGCAACTCTTTGCTGTTGTCCCCCAGATAACTCATTAGGTTTGTGATGCATCCGATCACCTAAACCAACTAATTGTAATAACTCACGAGCCTTAGTTAACCGATCTTCTGAAGGTACTCCTTGAAACATAAGTGGCAATGCAACATTCTCTTCAGCAGATAAAGTTCCAAGCAAATTAAATTGTTGAAAAATAAATCCAACACGTTTTCCACGGATTACCGCCAATTCATCGTCCGAAAGCCCACTAACATCTTCTCCTTCAAACAAGATACTACCAGATGTAGGCACATCAAGCATTCCTAGTAAATTCATAAGTGTAGATTTACCACTACCACTACTTCCAGTGATAGCCACAAATTCCCCTCGCTTAATAGACAAATCTATTCCTTTTAGAACATGAACCTGGACAGCCCCCAAGTCAAAACTACGTACAATATTCTTTAAAGAGTACAAAACCTTAGAATGTGAATCAACCATCTCATGAATAACACAATTAACAAACTTAAAAGCTTTTTGAAAGAGATCTAAAAATCAAAATTATTTCTTAATGACTTTTACAAATGTAGCAGTAGTATTATCACGACCGTAAGTATAAATTCCTTCATCCACAAGTGCTCTTGCTACATCCAAAACACTGACATCATCTTTTAAACCTAAAGCTAAAATCTCTTCCATATCAGAAATTTCAATTCTATCGTGCCCATCTGTTAAACTAGCAAATAGATCATAATTTGAAACACTTACTACTTTTCTGTCTTCATCAAACATCATAGGCAAACACTTCGACAAATTGCGTCTAAGAGTACTAAAATCTCCAGATCTAAGTCTATCTCTTCCAATAAGATTCAAAGGGAGTTTATCTCCTGAAATTTCAGCATAAGTTGCAGCTACAGTATCTTCACCTGACCAAAAAATTGATTTATTAAATGGACCTTTATTATTAAGAGCTACCAAATGACAAGTATCACCTTGATGATAAATTGTACTACGCTCTGCTTCAAATAATTGCAAAGCAACTGTTGTTCCAAATTTACTTGTTTCAGAAAATCCTAACCTATCTCTTGTATTGATCAAAACTTTTTGAATTATATGAGCTAATTCGACAAGATCTGGTTCAGAGCTATGCTCATATTCGCCAACCATACTTTTTACAAAATCAGAAGAAGGAGTTGATCCAAATGCTTCTTGAAAATAGTTTATTCCATTAGCTCTTCCATCTAAATATTCAGCTACAGCCATAGCAGCAATCCCACTTGCAACTTCTCCTCTTTGCCCACCACCTACGCCATCAAAATTAGCAACAATTACTCCTTTAATTTCTCCCTCACGAACATATTCACCAAAAACAAAAACATCTTGATTCATATCTCTTCTACCAATATCAGAAATTCCTCCTACATCAACAACTCTACTACCTAAATCAAAGCGATGAGTTGCTTCATAACGGTCAACCACACCCATACCAAAAAGACTAGAATAAACAATTGCTTCTCTATCAATACTCATTTGCTCTAAAAATAAGGCTCACTTAAAAACTTAAAGTAAAAATAAATACACTAATAACCAGTAAACATCCTCACTCATATCTTAAACTTTCAACTGCGTTCGCCTTAGCTGCCTTTCTAGCAGGTAAGTATCCACAAAGCCCACCAAATAATCCAGAACCCAAAACAATCACAATTAGCATCACATAAGACACATCTACAATAAACAAATTAGGAGCAACGCCGTACAAAAAGGCAAACTCAATTCCTTTTGCAAAACTAACTCCTATCAAAACACCAATCAATCCACCAATCAAACCAAACAGTGCACTTTCAAACAAAAATAACCATAATATCTGCGCCCTCTTAGCTCCAATAGCTTTCAAAACACCAATTTCCCGAGTTCGCTGCAGTACTGCTGTAAACATTGTGTTCATAATTCCAACTCCACCAACAAACAAACTAATTCCAGCTATTCCAACAAGTACTGCTGATACAACTGAAAGTATAGCAGAAAAACTTGCAGCGAGTTGTTGTGGTGTTTGAATTTGAAAATCTTCTTTTCCTTCTTCAAGTCCTCGAGATTTACGAAGTGCTTTAGAAACCCTCTCTGAAACAACTTCTAAATCCTGGCCAGTAGACACCTCAGCCATAATAAGTCCAAGTTCATCTTTGCCTCCATATACTTCCCAATATGTTTCAAGCGGGATTGAAACTGTCCTATCATCAGTACTACTTCCAATCGGCTGCCAAAACCCAATTACATCAAATTCATAGCCATTTACTAAAAAAGAATCACCAACATCTAAAGCACGTCCAAAAAGTTCAGAATCTAAATAATCAGTTCCAAGTACAGCTTTGTATTTGTCACCTTTTTCAAGAACCCTACCAAAATCAATTTTGTAATTTTGACTTTCACCAAGTAATCTACGAGCTTCTGGATCTTCCTCATTTCCATAAACCAAAAAATAACGTGTTACATCATTAAATTCAATAGATCCAGTTGTATAAATAAATCCTGCAGTCATAGAAATCCCTATGACATCATCAACATCATCCTGGTCATCAATAGTTAATGAAGACGTACTTGTTGCAAGTCCAGCGCTAAGTGCACTTCCTTTTGGGCTAATAAAAAGTGTATCAGATCCAAGCGTATCTAATTGTGCGGACAATGCATTTTCAAGCCCACTTCCAACTAAAAATAAAGATACAATAGCTGTAACTCCAATTACAATCCCAAGTAGAGTAAGCCAACTTCGCTTCTTACGAGAAGTCAATTGATTCCACACAAGTCCCATGTAATCTTTAATCCATTCAATATCCATTTAATCAACCTTCAATTATCATTACAAATTAATACAATATTCTATCCTCTAATAGCCTCAAGCGGTGTAATTGTACTAGCTTCTTTACTTGGGAAATAACCAGACGCTGCGCCTATAACTGTTGAAAGCAAAAGCAAAACAAAAAGCATAACATATGAAACCTGCACATCAAGAAGTTGTACATTCATATAATTTACAAGTACAAATTCTATTCCTAAAGTTATTGATACCCCAATAGCTATTCCCACAAGTCCACCAAAAAATCCAAGTATTCCAGATTCAACTAAAAATAAGATTCTTATTTCATGACCACGTGCCCCAATTGCACGCAAAATACCAATCTCACGTGTACGTTCAACAACACTTGTATACATTGTGTTCATAATTCCAACAGACCCTACAAATAAACTAATTCCAGCTATTCCAACAAGTACTCCTTGTACAATCACAAGTACTGTTGTGAGTGTTGCCAAAAGCGCCTCTGGACTTTGTACAGTAAAATCCTCACTTCCTTCTTTAACTTCGCGGTAATCACGTAGTTCATCTTCAATACGTTCTTGAAGTAGAGCCATTCCATCTGTGTTATCTGTTTGTATAACAATTCCATCATACTCATCAGAAACTCCAATTAACTCTCGTTGCGCTTTTTCAGACATCAAAATTGCATCATCAAACTCAGGGTTCCCTGTACTTTCAATAATTCCAACAACTTCTACTTCACTACCTTCTATGATTAATATATCTCCAAGTTCAAGATCATCTTCAAATATTTCAACTGCTGATATACCTAAAACAACTTCAAATTTACCTTTGTCTCCCCATCTACCTTCTTTGAGAACATAATCTCCAAATTCAACCACTAAATCATTTTCTTTAGAATCATCAGGCATACTCGCGAGCATTTCTGTTACAATTTCATCATCGAATTCAATTGCCAAAACTCTTAAAAGTCTTCCAGTTGCAACTTTGACACCCTTCAGATCTTCAATTATTTCTTTCTCGCGTACAGTAAGTGGTGCAGATACTGCTGTTCCTGGTGGTCCAAAACCAGCACTAGCAGCTCTCACAAATAATTTATCAGAACCAATACTTGCAAATTCATTTGCAATTCCTGCTTGCAAACCTGAACTAAGCATCACTAAAGCCACAACTGCAGCAATACCAACACAAATACCTAAAACAGTAAGTGTAGTTCGAAGTTTACGTGCAAATAAATTTCGAATAATAAAATTAAGAAGGTCAGGGCCCATTCACCCTTACCTCTTTTTACCTTTAGAAGAACTGCCACTAACTTTGCTAGTTGCATGATGGATACTCTTTTCAGCTAAAGATTCTTTTTGCTTTTTCTTTTTTCGCCAATACCAATAACCAGCACCAGCAAGAATCAATAAAACTACAAATTTACCAACTCCACTTCCATTTGTAAGTCCAAGAGCAACAGCTTCAGACTTAGAAGGAACTGCCAAATTGACAATAAACTCTTCGCTTTGTTCTACATTAAGTGAATCAAGATAACTAAGCATCACGATCAATTCAACATCTTTACGTGAATTAATTTTCAAAGTTAATTCTTCAGTTTCAGTATCATCAGCGTCAACATTTCCTAAATAAAATGAAGATTGAGAACCAATTACTTCATAAGATCCATCAGTACTATCTACTAAAGATAAAGTTGCAGATTTAATTTCACCAAGTCCTTTGTTCTGAATTTCAAATGTAACATCTCCTGTTTTTGCTCCTCTCCAAATTTCAGAATTCCTAACCTGAATATCTAAATCCAAATTAGCTCCAACTAGAATTGTAACAAGTTCTTCAGTACTGTATGAAGCCCCTGCATTGTCTGAATAATCAAGAGTCAAAGGAACTTTGTATAATCCAGGCTCAGCGCTTGGGTCAACATAAATTTTGTATTGTAAACCAACTGCGTTACCTGCACCCAAGTTTCCAACTGTTTTTTCGCTACTTGATTGGTAAGGCGCAAATGGTAAATCATCATCATCAAAATCAAGTGACGCTGTAATGGATTTAAGTAAACTATCAGCCTTGTTTGAAAGTGTTACAATAAGGCTAGCTTCTTGCCCAGCAAGTACTGGCATTGGATCAAGTTCCACGTTCGAAATATCAAGACGCGCATCATAAGTATCAATATCAACAGTTAATGTTGTTCTTTCAAAAGCTTCAGTTCCAGCCAACTCTAAATAAACATCAAACTCAGCATTTCCTTCTATAGCTCCATTAGCTACTAATAAATCAAATTCTACACTTTGAGATAAAGAACCACTTCTAAGTCTTCCAATATTAACTTCGGAATCACCATAAACGGACAATGGGTAACTTGGTTCAATATGTACAATCACATCATCATCAGTACTTGTTCCATCATTTTGAATTTGAATTTCAATACGCACAGTCTCACCAGGTTCAACAGGATCTGGATTTTGATCAAGTAAACTGATAGTAAAATCTGAAGTAGAAAGTGCTGCAAAAACTCCAACACTAGACATAAGAACTACTAATACAAAAATAACTGACAATAAACTAAATTTAAAACGATTTACCATAACCAATTCACCTACAAATAAACAAGAAAACTACTATATTAATCTAACGATAAAAACCACGAGTTACACTTCAAAAAAACATTAATTAAAATTTATTACAACAAGTATAACTCACAAACCGATAACGTAATTCACCATCATTTTGCCAAGGTCTAATACTAGGTTCATTCCAATTCGCTTTTCTACCATCTAAAATTTTTGGGAAATAACAATCACCTTCAAACTCCTTCTTATCTACTCTTTCAACTTCAGTTAACTCCAATCTATCTGCCCAAATCATAAAATCCTGATATGTTCTAGCGCCACCTAAAACACTTACACTTGAATAATCAATACCAGAAAGTCTTTTGCCACCACTTCCAATTAATTCTAAAGCCTCTCTAGAACCTCGAACAAAATCAACTTCTATTTCTGATTTTTGACACAAATCCTTAAGGCCATTTTTCAAAGAATGACTACGCTGCGAATCACCAACAACAACTAGATGACTTCTAGGCCAACTTCGATAAATTATTTCTTCAATTCCCTTAAAAGTATTATATCCAAGTATTACTGGTTTATTAGAAATAAAGTCTCTATGTAAACGCAATCTATCTGCTTCAATTCTTGCCCAAGGGATACTTCTCTCATTACCAATAACCAAGTCCCCATTAGAATTCTTTCCAACTGCAGCAACTAAAACAATATCCATGCTCATCCTTACATCACAGCTCCTTTCAAATCAACTAATTCTTTTTTCTCTTTAGCGCCATTTTTACTATTTCGCTCTTCCAGAAGTTTCATCAAATCACCAACTAAGTACAAAGATCCACAAACAAGTATCATTCCAGAATCTCCAACTAATTCAAGCGCTCGATCCCAAGCACAAGAAAGTTCCATTGCTTGCATTTCATAAAAAACAGATTCCTTAGCAACATCTTCTTTTTTCTGTGCTCGATGCCCAGCTTCTGTAATAATAAAATGATCAAACTCTTCGGCTAAATATTCACTCATTTGCCTAGCACTCTTTCCAGTAGATAATCCAAAGATAACAACGCGATTTTCAATTGCTGGCAAACTCTCGCGCTGTTCTTGCAAAAAAGTCTGTAAACGTTTCATGCCAGCATAGTTATGTGCCCCATCAAATATCACAAGTGGGGAATGTGAACCTTTTGGTCCCAGAAATCTTGATTTCTCAGGATACACTTGTAACCTCCCAGGCCACTTAGCATCACGCAAACCTGCAGCAATTGAATCACTACTAACAACAAACCCAAGACCATTCAACACTTCACACACTTTAATCACAACACAAGCATTCTCTATTTGATGACTGCCTAACAAACCTAACTCATACTCCTTCCCACCCAAACTAAACTTCTGTCCACCTAAATCACTCAAACCCAGAGAATATGAATAATCAACTTTTGACAGTATACTGTCAAGTTCAGCACATATCGAACTAAACAGTTTTACAATCTCAGAGTTCTTTTCTCCACAAACCAAAGGCACACCTTTTTTTATCACACCAGCTTTCTCAATTGCAATTTTCTCGCGAGTATCTCCCAAAACCTTTGTATGGTCAAGATCAATATTTGTAATCACTGATACCAAAGAATTCACAACATTAGTTGCATCAAGTCGGCCACCTAAACCAACCTCAAGTACAGCCACATCAACTCCCATTTTTGCAAAATACACAAACGCAGCAGCTGTAGTAAACTCAAAGAACGTTATCTCACCAAACTTCTGATCATCATTTAAGGCAGCATTATCATAAGAATCCAACTTCTGCTTAATTTCAATCACAATCTCTCGCAGTTCAGAAACACTAATTTTCTTACTATCAATTTGTATCCGTTCACAAAAATCCACTAAATGTGGAGATGTGTACAAACCAACTTTCCTACCACTACAAGATAAAACAGAATTTAGCATAGCGCAAATAGATCCCTTACCATTAGTACCAGCAACATGAACGCTAGCAAACACATTATGTGGATGTCCCAAAACCTCCATTAATCGCTCCATCCGCGAAAGACCAAACTTCACTCCAAAATGCTGCAAGTTATACAAATAAGCTATCGGATCAAATGAATCTACCACAAAAAATCACAAGAAAAGCACTATAAAAAAACTACTGTCAAAAAAATCAATTAAATTCTGCCTTTAGTCCATTGAAGCCTACTAAGATTATGAGAAGCTACTCTTGCAAATGGCCTAAGAGCATCCATATCAGTTGGAAGTTGCCTATAAACAGTTTTGCCATTATCTAATTTAACTGCAGCTCTAATACCAATCCAAAAATGTGTACCATAACTTCCTGGCGAACATTCTCTATTAATTGAAAAAGTACCAGTTCTATCACCAACTCTCCAATCAGCTTTTGACAAAGCATAACCAACTCTCCAAATATCTGTATGATGTGGAATTCCATCCGGAAGTTCTCCTTTTTTCCTCCAAGCATCGATATGAATTGGTCTTCCATCTGGGTTTAACAGTGAAGAATAAGCTGTGTTTGCCAACCTAGCAGCAGCAGAGTAATCTAAACCAGAGATAATTTGTCTTACCATAACAAATCCTAATTTACAAAGCTTCTTTAAAAAGCCTGGGGCACAACTTCACCACGGTAGCAATTTCTTTTTCTTCAAATCTTACTTCTGGAAACTCATAATCCTTAAAAAGCCAAAACAAGCTAAATCTACTTGGGTGGACTAAGTGGAAAAGCAAAATAACAATTCTCAAACAATAAATCAAGATAACAATAACTCCTCAGCCCAAAATAGCACTTCTTCTACAATATCTACTTCCAAAAATATCTTTGATAGAACAATTTCTCAATATACCAAACAAGCTATGCCTGAAGAACAAAACATAGCCAAAACCAAAACTTTTGGAACAACTTTGGAAACCCGTGAATTCACTGATGATGAAAAGATCGTTCTACTTCATTTCTTCACAAATATCGACAAAAATGTTTATGCAGCTACTGATGCTATGCCAAATTCACTATGGGCACTTTTGGAAGGGGGCTACTCCAGAGCTCAAGAAAGTATGCGTATGAGGTTTTTAAAAATATTCTCTGACATGCAAAAAGACTTAGACAAAGGCAAAATCACCCAAGATGAAATTATAACTATTGAAGACTTTGCAAAAAAGATAAATTCAAATGATTCACTTAATCTTTCTTATTTTCTAACAAAAGCTGAAAAATTCATGCGTAAATGGGCTGTCCAATATGGTCACGACTCACTAAAAGATTCAGACATATTAAGATTCGCAATTGAAAACGTTACTCAATTCGCAACAGGACCAATTGAAGAAGCAAGGCTAGGAGCTTACCAAGAAAAATCAACAAGATACGTAGAATTCTCTAAAGATCATTTAGTAGTTCCAACAGACCTAAAAGAATTCGCAGAAGAAATAAGGCAATGGAATAACCTTCTAATCAAAAATTATGATGAATCTCGCGAAATTGTTTCTAATTTTCTAAGCAAACGTATCAATCAAGAAAGTTTCAAATCAGAAGCAGCATTCAAAAGAACAATTGAAGCTAAAACCTTTGACATCATCAGATATTTTATTCCAACTACTATGCTAACTTCAATTGGTGTAGTATGGCCAACTAGAGAAGCTGAACGTCACATTTCAAGATTAATGTCAGATCCACGCGAAGAGATCAGAAGTATCGGATTTGCCCTTCTTGAAGAAGGAAAAAAAATATCTCCAGGCCTTTTAAGTCATGTTGCAGTTAATGAATATCAAAAACAAAGAGAATTAGACATTACAAATATCTTACAAAAATTAAAACTAAACCAAGAACAAACAACTATTGATCGTAGCCAAGATGCTGTAAAATTATTAAGTTTCGATCAAGACACTGAAGCTAAAATCGCAGCCGCCATTTTGTTCGAACATGATATTAAAGGACAAAGTTACGCGCAATACCTTAACCTTTGCAAACAAATCCCTCTCATCATTGAGCCAGTGATCAAATCCTATTGTGAAAGTCGTGGTAAATTCGATGCACTGCCTATCGCAACTGAGCTTGGTTCCATGCTCTTTGAAGTTACCATGGACTATGGTGGTTACCGTGACCTTAAACGTCACAGAAGAAACCTTTTACTCACAGCGCCACTTACAGCAGAGATTGGTTACGAATATCCAGAGCACGTTACAGATTTCCCTGAATTAAAAGCAGTTAAACAACGAATCGATTTTTGTGCAGAAGCAACAACTCATCTTTATAGAAAAGTAAAATCAAAATACCCAAAGCTCGCAGTATATCTCACCATGTTTGTACATAAACAACGTTACATCTGGCAAATGGATCCAAGGCAGCTAGCTTATGTGACAGAATTAAGGTCAACTCCTGCTGGGCACTGGTCATACCGCGACATCGCGCAACGTATGTTTAGACTAACACAAGAGCATTTGCCAACTTTAAGTAAATACATTAATGTAGATCTAACTTTAGGTGATGAAGGTAGGAAAAAACAAGAAGAAAAAACGGTAGAAAAACTAAAAGCACTCGGCGAAGATAATCTGCAAAAAGTCACATTCTAAAAACTAAACAAAAAGAGGCAAATACAATGGAAGAGTACATAACAGCTAATCAGGATAATAACAACAATACTCCAAACACTACTAGCTACCAAACTATTCAAAGCGCCAACAACCTAGCAGCTTCTACACTTCCAACACAAAACTCTACTAACCAATCACCTCTTCAAGCACAAGACCCAGAAGTTTACAATCTAATTAAACAAGAAGAACAAAGACAACAACACAAACTTTCTATGATCGCTTCTGAAAATTTCTTCAGTAAAGCAGTACGTGAAGCAACAGGTTCAGTTCTTTCAAACAAATACTCTGAAGGGAACACTGGTAAACGTTACTACGAAGGAAACGAATTCATTGATCAAATTGAACTTCTCACAATCGCTAGAGCTAAAGAAGCGTTTAATCTACCTGATGATTGGTCAGCGAACGTTCAAACCCTTTCTGGTTCAACTGCAAACCTATCTGTATACTTAGCTCTTCTAAACATTGGAGATTTTATCATGGGGATGTATCTTCCTGATGGTGGACATCTAAGTCACGGTTGGTCTTATACACCTAAACAACCAGCAGATCCAAAAAAAACAGTATACTATGGTGGAAAAAACAAAGTAAATATCTCATCTAAGATTTTCAACACAATTTCATACAAAGTTGATCCAGTAACAAAACAATTTGATTACGACGAAGTTGAACGTATTGCAACTCTGCAAAAACCTAAACTTCTAATCACTGGTGGAACAGCGTATCCAAGAAACATTGATTACAAAAGGATGAAACAAATAGCAACCAAAGTTGGTGCATACTACCTTGCAGATGTTGCTCACGAAGCAGGCCTTGTAGCTGCTGGCGCAGTTCCAAGCCCAGTTGGTATCGCTGACGTTGTAACTATGACAACTCACAAAACTTTAAGGTCAGGACGCTCAGCAATTATTTTAGCTCATAAAGACATTATCAAAAAAATCAATAAAGCAGTACTTCCTGGACTTTTAGGAGGACCATTTAATCATGCAATCGCAGGTGTTGCTGTTGGCCTAAAAGAAGTTAATACACCGCAGTTCAAAGAGTACGCACAGCAAGTTGTCAAAAATGCACAACACTTAGCAAATGAACTAATAACTAAATACCAATTCAACGTTGTGTCAGGCGGAACTGATAAACATCTTGTACTCATAGATCTAACAAATAAAAACGTTCCAGGTAGATTTTTCTCAAAAGCCTTGGATCACGCAGGCATTGTATCAAACTATAATACAATCCCTGGAGATTTGAAACCACCATTAAACCCAAGTGGTCTTAGAATTGGAACACCTTGGATTACAACTCGTGGTATGAAAGAAGAGCAAATAACACAAATCGCTTCTTGGATGGATCAAGTCTTAAAAATTTGTCAAGAAGATAGATATCAAGGGATCAAATTCAAAGATTTCAAAATAGAGATAAAACAAAACATAGAAATCCAAAGAATCGCGAAGGAAGTTAAACAGTTATGTCTGCAATTTCCACTTGACATCTAAACAAACAATTTTATTTTTCAACTTTTTTTCTTTTTGATACTAGTGCATTTTCTAACACTTTAACAACGCCATTACTCGCATCAACTTCTACCAAGTCACCATCATTAAGCATAACTGTCACATTTTTACATCCAATTACACAAGGAACTTTCATCTCGCGCGATACAATAGCAGCATGACAAGAAAGTCCACCTTCATCTGTTACTATTGCAGCAGCTTTTTTCATCAATAAAATGAAATCTGGTGTTGTCATAGAAGTTACAAGAATCTCACCATCAATAAATTTAGAAAAATCATCTTTACCTAAAACTATTCGAACTCTCCCTTGAACTATCCCTGAGTAAGCAGTCCTTCCATTAACAACACCAACTTCACCACTAACTTTCTTAGAATAATATTCTAATAGTTCACTAGCTTTACTTCCGGACAAGATTATTTCTTTTCTGTCCAATTGCCCAACTACAAAACAATCCCTACGTGAAACAACCTCACTCTCAGTAACATTAACTCTCCCTAAACTAACTGATTCACGAACTTCATTAACACTCAACATTAAAAAATCGTCACGATTTATCCCTAGCCCATTAGCCAAACTTGCAACAACATCTTCAATATAATACCAAAGTCTTCCTGCAAGTTCTTTCATCCTGTTGCGTAAATATATCCCAATCTGAAGTCCATCTACTAGATACTTAATCTCCTTTGGCGCATTAATACCAACACAGCTAGATTCAATATCTTCATCAGTGCTAGATTCAAAATCTTCTTTCTTAACTTCAGCAACAATATTATAGGCAGTTTTAAGCCAAGCAAATTCTTCTAAAGGATTTTTTGAATCTGAGATATTATCAATGTCAAGGGGCGCATAAGAAACAGCATAACTAGCAATCTCTTGATCAGTCAACCCAAATTCTTTCAACTTTTCTTCACAAAAATTTGTGAGTGGGACAGCTAAGATGTAATATTTCTGAAATTTTTTCAAAGATTCAACATACTTTTCAAAATAAACTAGAAGCTCTTTCAAAGATTTACCATTCAAATCCAAATTTTTCAATTCAGTTACAAATAATAAAACTTCTTTCGAAGCAGATTGTATATTCTCAAACTGCAAAACTGGCCATTTCTTATCAATATCAAAAGCCTTCGCAAATTCTAAAGAAAACTCTTCAGTTCGCTTTTCATCATACAAACAATAATCTTGTATCCAAAAAATATTATCATAAGTAGCAAATACCTCTTTAACAATTTCAATTTTTTGTATTTGGGCTTCGTTACAAATAGCTTTTGATTGCAAAAATCCTGTGCGACAAACACGATCATCCCATTTAATTGATTTAATCAAAGAAACTATATCATTTTCCACAAACAATTCAAAGCAAGAATTCTATATAAAATAAAGTAAAGAAAAATTAAATTAAAATTTATTGACCAAGATAATCATTACTAACAATTGGACTAAGTAAAAAATTATTACTAAAAGAACCACCATCAAAACTAGCTGAATACATAGCTCCAGTTTGAACGGTACTTCCACTCGCTGCAACATCTTCAACTGCTTTATCAAGCATAGATGAAACAATTGGATCATTATGACCAGTCACAGCTTCTGGACTACTATAAATTGCGAAGATTAATCCTTGAATTTCTGCAGAACTAGGCAAGCCAGTATCTTCAGGATTTACAACTGAACTAACATCATAAGCACTAACAGATCCTTCACTTCTTGGGTGTGCATCAACAAAAACTTGTAATTCATTTTTATATGTTGCAAGTCCATCAGCAGATACAGCTTCATCTAAAGCAACAGCTTTTGAAGTTTCAATAACTGCAGTAGGAATTTGGTTGTAACCATCAGCAAAAGCTGCGTTGTAGTCAGTTAGTGTTTCGGAGTCTGAACCACTGAAATCATGGATTGAAGAACTAAATTCACGAAGTAATTCAGATCCAACATCCCATTTTCTTGATCCACTAAGAGAAATGTTTGATCCTGCAACAGGAATTTGAGAGTTAATCACTCTTCCACTAGCTGAAAAAACTGCAGAACTTCCACTTCCAGTTGAAATTTTAAGATTCATACCATTATCATAACAAGCAATAAGACTTGATGCTTCTGGTGTAGCAGAACTTCTTAATGTATCAGCTGCCCATCCAGGTAAACCACTTGAGTAAGCATCGCTAGCAATTTCAATACACAAAGGAGTTTGTCTTGTAGCAGTCCCTTCAGTACGTCTTGCAATAAAAGCTGTTGCACGAGGTACTAATGAACTTAGTGAACTATAATCTGAAAAACTAGAATCTATAGCAGGACCAATCAAATCAGAACTTCCTGATATTTCAGTAAACTCAGTACCCAAATAACGACCAAGATCATCATCTGAAACATGATCTAATACTTCCCATCCTTGTGTTCTATCAACAGGACTAACTTCAGCTGCATTAGCGACACTAGAACAACTAACTATTCCTGCTGCTAACAAAATCGCAGGAATCATTAATTCCTCGCTATCACTTATTTGATCTTTTGCCATATTTTTTAAATTACCATCCATTCGTTCTTTTGAAATTACTACTAATAAGGACTAAAAAGAAGCCATAGTTATAAACTTATAAGTTAATTATTACTAATAAGTAACAAAGAACACTAAATAAACCAAACTTAAATCAATTAGAAGCAATATCCAAAATCTGCTTAACTTTTACATAAACTTCATCATGAATGTCAGAAATGCAGCGAGCATTTTTCCCATCATAACATTGGATCCTATCCCAATTTTCAACCATATCATACTTAACACAATGCAAAAATGCTGATTCTGCATTTTTTAGATGCTCCAAATCAGCTTCATGAAGGTCACGTTTTTTACCATCAATATATGCCCTAGCTTCTTTTTTATCCACTAAGCGCTGACCAATATCTGAACTCATATGCATGTACAAAGTCAAATCAGGAACTGGTAATTCAAGCGTAGAATACTCTAAGTCATTAATCCAATTCAAAAATGTTTGACGTTCAGCAAAAGATGATAATTTTCCAAGTTGATGCCCTTTGTTAGCTGATGTATAACGGTTCGATAGCAATACATATCCTTCATCGAGCCATTTTTTCATCTCAAAAGAAGCCGCAAACCTATCAAGTGCGTAAAACAGTGATGCCTTTTTTGCACCAATATCACAAAGTTCTCCAAATTCTCCTCGCAAATACTTTTCAACAAACTTAGCAGACCATTGCCCATACTGAGGAAAATCTGCAGTTTTAACTCTGTAACCTTCAGACTCCAAACGCTTCTTCAAAACCCCAAGCTGCGTAGCTTTGCCAGATCCATCTCCACCATCAAGAACAATAAATACACCCACCATCAAAGAAAAAACAAACAGCTTTGCATTTAAGTATTACCACAACTAGAAAATATACTTCACAACTCTAAAACAGATAAAAGAAACAATCATACAATAAACTACTTCTTCTTCGCTATTTCCCACAACTGATCAAAATAACCTTTGTAAGCTTTCGCGACATCAGGCTGCTTAATCACAATAGCAACTGGGTCATGTTCAAGCCAAATAATAATTGCAACTCTATCAGCGTAGATATTTGTAGAAACAATTGACTTATACTTAGCTGGCAAATAACGTGCAACAGCATACTTACTTTTCAAATCAACTTTTTTATCACAAGCAAACAATAAATGCAATTTTTGTTTGTTAGCAACACGTTTACGTTGGTAGTGCGGCCAATAAAATTTCATAATGTCACGTGTTGATGAGTGCCCACCAATCACATAGACATCCTCACCTTTACGCAATTGATCTTCAAATACTGATTTGAGTCCATCTTTGCCACGATAAAATAAAGTTTCTTGTTTATCTTTATGTTCCAAAAATTTGGCAGTCATTTGTGGCAAAATAGAATAGATCTCTTCTTTTTTTGCATCAATTAATTCTTGAATACGTTTTGGGTCTTCCGCAATATAAAATCGATTTCCATTTTCAACAATGTAAGAAACAAGTCCTTTCTCAATAAGTCTATCAAGCGCATCATACACAGAGCGCCTATGAATTCCTGTTTTACGAGCAAGTACTCCTGCTTGAGCTTTCGTAATATCAATAAGCATCAAATAAATCTTAGCTTCAGTTCCTGTAAGTCCAACATGTACTAATTTCTCAAACATAAAAACATTAAACTAAATCAGTTATATAAACCTTGTGGGGAACTACTTCCCACTGTGGGAACATACCACCCCGTAAGTCTTGATATACATAATTCTCAAACTAATTTCTATGGTAATAACAAATTTAGATGACATGACTCTCGATGTAAACGCTTTCACAGCAAAAAAACCAAAAGACTATCAAACAGATCCAGATTCACTAAAAGACTTTGAAAAACTTCTGAACTTACATGGCGGCGCAACTCATGTTGAAACCAAATATGATGGTAATGGTATTGTAATTGATACAAGAACTAGTTCTCCACAATTAAGATCACTAAGTGGGCAAGTTTGGGACGCAAGCGCAGTTCCAGAACTTGAAAGTGCAATTCACGCGCTCCCATCCGGTCTTTACGTTGGAGAAATTGTTGGGAGACCAACAAAGCCAGGTTTCACTGGCCGTGAAGAATTCCAAGCAGCCCAATCACGTGGACCATTTAATGCAAACAAAAAACTAAGCCAAGCTCTTGTTGACAAATTTCCTTTAGACATTCGTCTTTATGATATGATTTTTCAAAATGGACAAGTAATTGCAAACCAATCTTTTGAAGACAGAAAAGCAAGACTTGAGGATCTCTGCGCAGCTAACGGACAAATCCTCTCTGTTGCTTATCAAACAATCACTGACCCAACTGTACTACAGAAACTAACAATGGACCAATTTGATAGAGGTCTTGAAGGTTTCATTGTCAAAAAACCTGGATCCCCCTACGCACTTAAAGCTGCAAAATCTGGTTTAGTTGGGGTTCGAAACAATGATTGGGTAAAAATCAAAGAAGCACTCACAGTTGACTTAGTTGTACTTGGCCTTAGACAAAAAGAAGGTAGACAAAATCAAGGTTGGCCCTGTTCTAATGTTTTAGCAGGAACATACAACGACAAAACAAATCAGTTTGAAACACTTTCAATTGTTAATATTCCATCAGTTGCTCTAGCAAAACAATTTTATGATGCAGTTGCTCCTCTTTGCGCACTTAGTTATACTGAAGCTGCGCCGCACACTTGGCAAAATAAAGGTGTAGCTCCAAACAAATCAGTTCATGTTACTTATTCATCTCAACTTCAACGTGGAGCTCCTCACGGAAAAGTTCCTTTCATGTATGTGCTTGATCCTAGGGCAGCTCCTGTAATTGAAGTTAGAGCTAAAAGTATCACAGGCCCAAGATCCACTTGGCACAGTTGTGGCGCTCAAGAAACAAACCCTCAAGCGCATTCTTTACAACAACCAAAATATCTAAATATGAGACCTGATAAAACAGCATTAATGGCAACAACAACCAGCCAAGTTAGAGATATGTATAACGGCGTATAAAAGGACAAAAGCATTATAAAATAAGCTTAAAAAAATAACAGATGTCAAATCTGATACAACCTGGATGGTCAATTAATGCTTTTTTTTACGAACTTTTACAATCCAAACTAATTCATAGTATAGATGGATATATTATTGGCGAATTATCAGGCCAAGGTATTCTCGATAAAGATAGCGTTAGAGGAGTTGATTTTGGTTCTGGTACTGGTGACTTAACTCTTAAAATTGCAAGAGACTTACTTCAAAGAGGAAGAACTGATGCAAGAGTATATTCTGTTGAAAATGATCCTTTAATGAATGAAAAATTAAAAACCAGATTAAGAAAATTAGAAAGTAGAAGTCACACAAGAGGCATAGAAAGACTCATATCTCCAATTAGAGGAAACTTATATGGACCAATAATTGATACAATAGCTACAGAAACACAAGGAATTGACTTTGCAATTTTCAAACGTTGCCTTTACTCTGACAAAGAAAAAGTAAAAGGAATTATCAAAAGAACATATGATCAACTAAAACCAGATGGTAATATTTTCATAGTACATCCAGAAGCAGATTTTAACACATACTGTGACAACGGCTTTGGAAAACTTGCACCCCTTCATGTTATGAGGTGGGCATGGGCACAACTTGGAAAAGAGTTAGGTTTAGTAGAATACCAAAGGTACACTCAATCAGAATTGGTTGATCTTTGCCAAACTGCATGCCCTGATGCAAATATAAAAAGACATTTTCCACAAAGACCAGCTTACAACTTAGTTCAAATACAAAAAGCAGCATAAAAATAAAATAAAAAATTAAGCAAATAAACTATACAATACTAATACAGATAAACCTACCCAAATTAACCAAACAAGCCAAGTTTTACTAGTATCTTTAAACACTTCTGCTACAAATATTTTGTACAATTTTGGGTACGAAAACATAAACACACCAAATACTAAATATCCAAACACAAATGCTGGAAAAGCCTGAGTAATTGTTAAGTTAGTAAACACATAATATCCAATAACAACTAATAATGCAACCATCGGCCACTTCATCATATTGATATGTTTAACCATATTACTTGCCATATCACTTAACAATTTTGGTTTAACTAAAAAAATCACTAGCTTTAATAAAACTGCAATTGACATAACTAAAGAAATTATTTCCATTCCATTCATTTTTTACACCTCTTTTTCAATAAACTAAATAAAAAAACAATAATTAATCCTACTCACAACTCTCTACATAATCATCTACTGTCAATGTAAAAGAAACTCGACTTATTGTTGGGTGCGTAATAATCTCTGAACGTTCGCCTAAATCAAGTACAATTACTTCTTCTTCAAGTATTTCCCCAGTATTCTTTTTGATCAATTCAATTGCTACTGGTGTTGCAGTATCTCCTAAACAATAATCTGCTGAGCTAAGTAATTTCCATTCAAGTGCGCCAGCTGATGTATAACTGCCAGTTCCACGTGACAGAGTTAATTCTTCGCCATCACTAGTACTGATTTCAACCTCATTAAAGTTACATTTAGTTTCACATTCACCTTCAGTATCATATATAGTAGCAACAGTGCCACAAACACTTTCAATACAATGTTCATTCCATGCACACTCACTACTATCACTACAGCTAAGATCAATTTCTTCTACTACTTCTTCGATCTCAACAACTAGTTCTTCTTCCACTCCATCGCTTTCAGAAGCCTCAACATCCAAAGCTGATTCCTCAGAGCCAGACTCATCCCATTCCAAAACAGTATCATCAGAACATGAAACCAAGAATAAAACAGACACAAACATGATACACAAAATAAATAATTTTAATTTTCCTCTTCCCATAACTAAAATAAACAATAAGTGAGATATAAAGGTTGTGAGTATACGAGCAACTGTTAAAAATATTTTATTTTTATAATGTTGACTCTTTAAACTAAAAACTAAAACATTTTTAAACTCAAAAGCACTCTTTCAGAACATGAAAAAAATTAACTTACTATTAGCTACTCTTCTAATCCTAACATTCACCTTACTTATTTCTTCATGTTCAATTGAATTAAACAATGACATTGACAAAGAATATTATTTTCTAAGTAAAGAAGACCAAACAGATACAAGTAAACCGTGGTTTAGTCAAGTTAACATCGCAACCTCCACTGATGGAATTACCTTCATAGAACAAGGTATGTTAACAAAGCAAGCAGGCGTAGCTAATTTATTAAAAACAAAAGATAATGAGTTAATTGCAATTTACCAATACTTTGATCCATTCATTAAAGAAAATTTTGACCAAATTGCTTACCAAATATCAACTGATAATGGACAAACTTGGAGCGAAAGAGGATTTATCCAATATGAAGAATTACCATATAAACCTAAACCAGGTAGGCCTTCGCCTGTTGACCCAGATTTAGTCCAACTTGAAGATGGCAGTTTAAGATTATATTTTACATATCCACAGCCAGGCTACGAATATGCTTTTATGGCAGTAAGTACCGCTGATTCAATCACTGATAACTTTGTATTCAAAGGACCAGCACTATCTCTTGATGATACACTACTACTTGATCCTGCTATTGTTTACTTTAATGACATGTGGCATCATTACACTTGGACAAATGAAAAGAACAGTGAAGGAGTAAACATAAATGTTCATTCAACTTCAAAGGACGGATTAACATTCGAAAGACAAGACGATATTTATTTACCAATGAACTTTTTAGGCCAAGCAATTGTAATAGATGAAGAATTATATTTTTACGGATCTGGTATGAAAGGTCCAGTTGCAAAATCCACTAACGGATTTGAATGGGAAATATCTTCTGAGACAAATGTTCTTGGAGCAGACCCAGGTATTACGCAACTTGATGATGGCTCATTTGTTATGATTTACACCAACATGAACTTTAATTGATATCCATTTACGAGATAAAAGTTAACCACTACAATTTTGATAATCTCTCCTCTACAAAAGACAAAAATACCAGAAAACAAAAATAGTTAACCACTACAAATCGTCAAGTGGGTTCTTTACTTCTTCTAATTTTTTAGCACTCACATGCGTATAGATCTCTGTTGTCGCCAAATTACTATGCCCTAGAAGTTCTTGTATCGTACGAATCGAAACACCGTTGTCATGCAAATGTGTTGCAAAAGAATGCCTAAGTTTGTGTGGTGTCACTTTTTTAGTCAGTCCAGCACGCTTAGCCGCTCCTTTCACAAGTTTTTGCACATTACGTTCACTAAGCCTCTCACTTTTACTATTTGCAAACACAAACCCACGGTCCATCATTCCTAAATGTCTTTGTAATTCAGAACATAATTCTTTTCCTAAAAAAAATAATCTGTCTTTTCCTCCTTTACCATCACGGATATAACCTTTCCCAGAACTAAAATCAATCTCCTCAATTCTAACCCCACAAATTTCAGAAACCCGTAAACCAGAACTGTACAAAAACTGTAAAATCAATTTAGACTTAGAAGAACCTGCTGCAGAAAACAACCGACCAATTTCATCTTTAGTCAAATAAATCGGCAAACTTTTTTGCACTTTAGGAATTTTAATTCCTGTAATTGCTTTACCCAAAACCTCATTGTGATAAAATAAAATCGCAGATCTAGCCAAATTTACTGATCGCGCAGCAGTTCCAGAAACTACTAGTTTTGCTAAGAACCTTTTAGTATCAAATTTATTAATAGAACTTAATTCTTTTGTGCCACAAAATTGCAATAATTGCGCATTAAATTTAGAGTAAGCCTTTTTTGTATGAAATGACATGCCTCGAAGCGCCATCTCTGCTTCTAAATCTTCAAGACTGTGAGAAACACCATCACTCAACATATTTTCACCAACCACAACAAAAAACAAACAAAACGAATTAATAAAAGTTCGCATAATTTACTATTGGCTGTAAAATAAAACTTTTAATCAAACACTAAAACTTCAAGAAAAAGAACGCAATAAAATATCTAAACTAAACTTAAACATTCATTGATTAAAATTTACAATCAAACGAATATGATTAACTACTAACTAAGGACAAAAAAGAAAGATTTATATATTGCTGACATTTCACAAGGCAACATGGAAAGAAATCCTTACAAATCACCAGACTCAAAGTTAGAAAAACTTAGTGACATCCAAAAACACAACCAAGGATATGAGCTCATTTCAAAAATTGGGGGTGCGGCCACAATTGGTGGCATAGTTACTTCAATGATAACTCCTTTAGCAATAGCACTAATTCCTGGATCTGAGCAATATGTTGAATCAATTGGCGATCCTACAACAGTCACTAATAACTTACTAGTCTATGGTGCACTAGCGGCTACAATTGGTGCAGCTATCGGTGCATATGCGACAGGCAAGATTCAAAAGACTTAATTCCTCTTCAAATTACTTCGGATAATGCATATTATGCGAACCATTGCTTCTTTTCTAAGCTAAAACACTAAAAAACTACTCAAAAGGCCTAGTTTTTCATCAAAAAAGCCAGGCTTCAGAAACTCTGTTTTACTAAAAGTTCAAGGAACTCAGTTTTCAAAAAATAAAAGTTCTTCAAAAACACCATGTCATAGAAAAAAATTCAAAAAGATAATCTTTTCTCAAAAATACCAATTTATTTTTTCAAAAAATGCTTCTTTCCTCTCAGATAGAACTTGTAAACTAAACTTAAATCTTAGGTTACTAAAACTTCTAATCAATTTTTTGCCAAGAAACGAATTAAAAAAGAAAAAATTTCAAACACCTCTCTTTTTTGTTGAAATGTTTCTTCTTTTCTCAATTTCTAAAAATTTATCAAAAAACTCATTAAAATCTCACTTGAAAACCCTACCTTTTCTTTCAAAACTCAATACTTGCAAAAAGAACAGAACTTTTAATCAAATCATAAATATTTGAGACTTTTTGTGTGATAAAACTTATAAAAATAGCTTAAAACATAAGGACTTAAAACTTCCAATCAATTTTTGTCAAGTAAGCGAAATAAAAAAGGATTTTCACTATTTTTTGAAATGACGAAAGTTTAAATGCAAGTTTTCCCTCCTAAGAATTATCGTATCTCAGCACGTACAACTGTTAGAAAATGTGGGTTAAATCAGTCACTACTTAATAATACTGATTAGAACGAAACGTTTATATAATAGTTGTTACTCTGAAGTACCAACCATCCATCACCTCTTTTCCCCAGCGAAGTGTTTCGGCATTTCGTCTGGGGTTTTTTTACGCAAAACTCTTGCTCGAACTTCTTATTATTAATTGGAATTTTCAGATCTAAAACTTTTGATCAAAAATTAATTCTTTCATCGCCTAACCAACATAACTCAGATGGCTCTTTTTCTCATGTGTTTGCCTAGCTTTCTCTTTTTTCTGAACAAGTCCATGTAATTTATCTTCAAAAACACGTGCTTGTTGTCGAAGTCCATTAGGATCAACATCAAGTCCCGCATAATCATCGAGAGCCATAATTATCTTTGCAGCAGCCTCAGAATCAGGTTTACTACCCTGTGCTTCTGCAAATAAAGCAAGTTGTGGGATCTTAGTTCCCTTAGCAAGAAGTGCTCCTGTAACTCCTACAATCACTCCTTCTTTTAGTTCTTTGACATCGCGTCCTAATTTTTTCAAATTAGCTTTTGAAAGTCCTTGTGCACTAAAATAAACATGGCCTTCACCACCTGGGCCTCCTACTCCTTCAAAAGAGATTACTTCTTTAGCAGAACATAATTTTGCAACTTCAAGTATCGCATCAGCAAGTTTCCATTCCATTCCTGCAGCAACATTAAGTGCATGTACAACAACTAAGTTATATCTTTTATTATAATGAAGTGAGATTGGCTCAATTATTTCACCATTATGAATCGCAATCATAGCAGGCATACCTGACATTTCAATACGACCAATTTTTTCAAAATCTAAATGTTCTAGAAGATACTCAGTAACAATTGTTCCAATAAGTCCAAAGCCTGGAAATCCTTCCAGAAGCCTAACGCCTTTTGGTTTTTTTGATAAACTAATTTTAACCATCTTTAACCACCAACCACTTTATTTGTAATTAATTATAACAAAAAATAAAGTTATAACTAATCAATAAGATATAATAAAAACAAAAGAACAAAACATGATATATAAAACATTCTATTTCAACAATTAATTAAACAATTTTTTATTTTCAAACAAAACATTATTTATCTTTTCTGCCGACGACAAAAGTCCACTTTTTTCTGACTCACTTAGTGGCATTTCAACTATTTCTAAAACTCCTTTTTTCCCAAGTTTAGCAAGACATCCAATAAAAACATCATTCAATCCATATTCACCTTTAAGCATTACACTACATGGCATAACTTCTTCTTTACCTGTCAAAATACAATTTACCATTTTTGCAATACTATAACCAGGCGCAACATAAGCACTTCCCGTTTTTAATAAAGACACAACTCTCGCTCCTCCATGTTTAACTAAAGAAACAATATCTTCTATCTCACTAGAATCAAATAAATCTTCTAATTTTTTTTCCATGCCTTCAACTAAAACTGTAGAAGAACTTACTACTGGTAGCATCAAGTCACCATGCCCGCCAAGAACCACTGCCTTAACGTCTCCTCCACTAACACTAAATCCTTTCAAGCGCAATGCATTCGCAACTTCAAATTGAAACCTTGCAGTATCAAGTACACCTGCCATTCCAATAACACACGATGAATCAAAACCACTTTTTTCATACGCTAAACGAGTCATAATATCAAGTGGATTTGTAACAACAATAATAATACATTCAGACGATTCCTTAACAACTTCGCTTACCACACTACCAACTATTTTTGCATTAATTGCAAGTAAATCTTCGCGACTCATCCCAACTTTTCTAGCAATCCCAGCTGTAATTACAACAACATCACTTTTAGACGATAAACTATAATCATCACCACCAACAACACTACCACTAAAATCAGTCAAACTTAGTGCAGCAGACATATCAAGTGCTTTACCTTTTGCAAAATCGCCAGCAATATCTATCATTACGATTTCACAATCCTTTTGCAAATCTGCCACGCGTAGAGCAGCACTTGCTCCTACGTTTCCTGCACCCACAATTGTTACTTTAGTCATAATCATTCACCAATTTAATTTAATCCACATATTTTAACTTTGCAATTCAGAGCAAACCTGCACTATTTTTTCAAAAACAATAGGTAAATTTGCAACAGCCACAGAACTAAAAGCAACCCGAAGTAAGTTCCCAAAAGGTAATGCAATCACAGCAATACTATGATCATTAAGCAATTTCAAACGTACATCATCACAATCAAATGAATCATCCAATTTCAAACATAAAAAGTAACCAGAGTTAAATGGAAGTACAGTAAAATACTCACTATAACTCTTTTTGTTTTCATCAAGCAATTTTCGGCATACACTATACCTTTCTTTTAAAATATTAAAATTATTTTTTTTTTCACCAGAGTTATTTTTTGATTTTAAAGAAGATAAGATCAAATTTTGTGATAAAGTACTCACATTCGATACTGTTTTACGTATCACTCCAGCAGCTTTTGATTCTAGTGCCTTCAAACTTTCAAGACTTGCACCTTTATTTGCAAAAGTGATACATCCAACTCTTAGGCCCCACACTAATTCTTCTTTTGTCGGCCCATCAACTTTAATTGCCGCAATATTTTCATGCAGATTAGCAAGTTTTGCAAAAATAGATTCTTTAGCAATATCCTTTTCATAAAATAATCCAAAATAAGCATCATCACAAATTACTAGTAATCTTTTCCCTTTCTTTGCAAAGTCAAGTAGCATAGAAACCATTTGTTCTTGTTCTTCCACAGTCAAAGAATAACCACTTGGGTTATTTGGAAAATTTAAACAAACAATTACTTTTTCCCTAGATGAGATTTCTTTTTTCAAAGACCCAAAATCAAATTTATACTTTTTACTTTCTTCGTCTAAAACAAAAGTAGGGAAAGTTACAAGTTTATGGCCACTTCCATTTCCAAAAATTAGATTGTAATTAGTCCAAAAAAAATCATAAGATAATATATCTCCAACATCATTTTTGCTCCCCTGAACATCAAACAAGTACCTAGCTACACTCAATGCATGTGTTAAACCACCAGTAATTACAGGCAAACTTATTTTATCATTATCCAAACTAGGATTCTTTTCAAGCATCTTTTTCTTCCAGACAACGCGAAGTTCGCTTAATCCAAAACTAGAGATATATGGGAAAACTTTTTTTCCAGGAAGATCAATTTTAGAAGCAATTGCTGGCAAACTAAGCATATCGCCATTATCATCAAGACCAATCCCAATAGTTGCATTAATTTTAGCCCCTTTAGATGCCACAGATTGTCCAAGTACCCCATGTGTTGGAAAAAAAGCTTCTTTTCCATTATCAGATAAGAATTCCCAAAAAACAGAACTACCATTCTCAATAGCAGAATTTAACTCATTAGCTTCAATATCATAAACCATAAGTAAAAAAAGAAGATAACTAATATAAAAAGATTATGAGCTAGTAAACAAAAAAAATACCAAAAGAACCATTATTTTATATTTAAAATTCTAACAATACCCTTGATGGCATCCACTTCAACCAACATTCCATCTTTCAAAACAGTTGTAGCATGTTTTGTTCCAATCACACAAGGCTTTTTCATTTCTCTACTTACAATTGCAACATGACACAAAATCCCTCCTTCATCCGTCACAAATCCAGCAGCTTTTTCCATCGCAGGCACAAAACTTGGGATTGTCATTGGTGAAACTAAAATATCACCACTACCTACTTTATTTAAATCAGATACAGACTTGACAATCTTAACAATTCCTTTAACAACTCCTTTATGTGCAACAGTTCCTTTCAAATCATTCCCAAAAGACTTACTTAAATTAGAAAAATACTTTTCTTTAAATTTCAAATAATTATCACCTGAAAAGGTTTCAACATAACCATCTTTCACATAATAACCATAGGTTTCAAATCTTTGTTTTATTTCCACCACAGAAGCATCTAATTCACTATTAAGACAACTAATCACCTCACCTGGAGTCATATAAATCAATTCATCAAACCCAATCTTTAATCGCTTAGCAATTTCAAACAATAAATCCCTTAACAAAAAACCAGCTTTTACAAACACATTCATCCTATAAGTTCTAAAATACGCATATTTTTTAGCGATAGCAACTATTTTTTTTTCCTTAGCAGAAAGCTTCAATTCAGAAAGTAATCCTTTCTCACCACCAAATAAAGTTTCTTTTGTATTTTCTTTTAACTTTGAAGACAAACGATTCAAAATATCTTTTTTTGACCACGCATCCCTAAAATATCTGCCCGAATTGATATGGCCATACTCATTAATATGTTCTTCAATCAATTCATTAAGCCTTTCATCTGATCCATCCAAAGACAGATTTCCTTCTTTAATGAGTTCAGAAATTTTTTTGATTGATTCATATTCAAGTTCATTCTCATTTTTTTTATCTGGGCGAGTTAAAACAAAAAGTTCTCTTTCAATATCTTTTCTACCTTTATCAATAAGAAATCCTTTAATTTGTTCTTCCAGGTATTTTCCAACTGGCACAACAAGCATTAATGCTGTTGAAAGAGAATGAAACACCCCAGTTATTTTCAAGAAGAATTCAGAGACCTCACCATTACTTTTATGAACATAATCCTTAGATCCCCTAGAAGTTTCAAGAAGCCTATTTGAAACTTGATACCACTTTTCCAAAAAAGATTCTATTGAAACTAAACCTTTCTTTGAAATTAAAGAATTAAACTTCTTTTCAATATTTTTAGATGACTCTGAACTAATGTACACTTCCCCATTAAGATAAACGTAAAAGTCATAACCAAGCTCTTCGCCAAGAATTTTTTTAGTATATTCATCAGTCATCCCACTGCAAATAAGATTAAGAAATAAAGGACAGTTTTGTCTTTCTACAATTTTTATCCAACCATAAGACTTCCCACTCACAGCTTTATTCATAACTAACACTCATAATCTAAACTTTATAAATAAATCTACCTAAAAATAAATAAGAAAAGTTATAAACAATAACGTTTTAGAATAAACTATGGATCCAGCAATAAAAACTATCTTAGAAAAAAATGAAAAAGTGAAGTGGGACGGCAAACAAGACCTAAAAACTTCAATGGTTGCAGGAATCCTAGGTTTATTGTTACTTTTCATTATTGGCAGCATATTTTATTCTATTGTAATAGGTGGAACTTGTACAATTAACGGCCAAATCAAATCAGCACAAGAATGTGCAGGGATAATGAAATATGTCGCTTATGCTTTATTTCTAGTAGGAATACTAATTCCAATATTCAAATACTTACAATATAAAGTAACTCACTATGCAGTTACTAGTAAAAGAGTATTACTAAAGTCAGGTTTAATTGGTGCAGATATGCGTTCAGTTTATTATGACCAAATCAAGAGTGCTTTTGTGAATGTAGGTTTAATTGGAAAAATATTTGGCACAGGTTCAATTTTAATTGATACTGGTAGAATTACTCAAACTAAAAAAGGTTCAAAAACTGTCTACGATAGATTCAATAATATCCATAACCCTTACGAAGTTTACAAAATTTTGCAAAAATATCTTTCAGGTAGAAAAGAGAGTTTACACTCTGGTAGAGCTGACCACGAGCATAATCAAAAAAAGTACAAAGAACATATCCAAAAAACAGAGAGTTATAAGAGATAAGTTAGAAGAAGCTTAAACCAAGTAGTGCTAAAACGTGTTTTTTTTTAATTAATTTCACCTAAATCAATTTATAAATTAATTAACTTCTGAAAGTTCATGACTAGAATAGTTTGGCAACCTACTGCATTATATCAACCAAGTTACAATTTTGGAATTGTTTTAGATAGAACTTTCGCTAAAGGGATGTTGGAAACTAAGTTATCTCCTGATGCTACAAGAACAATGAATCAAATGGGAACTGAATTATTAAAAGGATTTGGCCATAATTGTCCAACCCCTTATATTTTTCATGAGGATACTGCGTTTGTAGATCAATTTTATTTAGCAGAGAATGGTGTTTGGCTAGCTAGAGACGACAGTGTTAGTGTTCTTACTAATGATACATCTGTAAACACAATTAAGTACAGTTCTCATAACGTCGATAACACTTCGCAAGCACATTCATTAATGGCGTTAGTTGATATGTGGGTTGAATATGCTGATACTCTAAAGGAATTATAAAAACAATAAATTTGTAAGCATAACGATGTTAAGTTTCCAGAATTTCATCTCCTTGCAGAAATAAAATATGCATGGAGTTTTCTCGATGTAGCACTAAAGAGTTAATTTTAGCCAATTATAAGCTGTGCCTATTCCCAAGAAGATTTATTAGTATGATGTTGTTCGAATTAATTATGACAGAAAATAAAATTCATTTCTATAGTTATTATGGTTGTGATAAAAGTCCTAATTTTGAAGATTGCATGACTTTTGATCATGTCAACGAAGACATCTCTTTTCCTTGTATTGTACTAATGAGGTTCAACAACTGGAACGACTATAACTATCACACTCATTTCCAGGCATTCTATTTACCTAATAAGGGAAAAATAAATAAATTAGGAACTGTGGTAATTATTCAATCAAAAGCGGAAAACAAGTATACTAAGCTCCCAGATAAATTCCATGAATTATCTAAAAAAAAATACTTCTCAAGAGGTTTTTTTGACTTCTATAAACAACTCGATTTATTTGGAAAAATAAAAGATGAAGTTTTAGGGGCATTAAATGACATCTATTTTTTTCACTATACTAGAGAAGATATATGTAAAATTGATTTTACGCTATCAACTCCATATGACGACTCTCTATTTAGAAACAATTACATTGATTTTGATATCTCCTCAGAATACGCAAGAGATTCAAATGATATGTTTGACAGAATAAGTAGTCTTGTATGGTCTCTTGATAAGATAGAGGGTGAAAATGATAGAAAAGTTATGTCAAGGTTACTTTTTGGCTCTATTATTACATCACTTGAAGCTTATTTAGGTGATGCCTTCAAATTCTTCATTTTTAAGCATAAAAAACATTTTAATTCCTTTTTGAAAAATCACAAATTTCCAGAGAAGAAAATTTCTTGGGAAAAACTTGGTAGTGAAGATATAGATAGCTACATCAGAAAAAAGGTCCAGGACACAATAAATAATATTAGTTTCCATAATTTGAAAAAAGTTAATAAACTCTATAAAGATATTTTAAATGTTGATTTACCAAAAAATTGGTCTAATTTTAATGATTCCATTAGAAAAAGACATGATATCTTTCATAGAAATGGAAAAACAATCGCAGGAACTACTCTAGAGATAGAACCATCAGAGATATCCAGTTTAATTAGAGATGCTAAGAATTTCATAAGTGAAATGGAACGTATTTTACTTACACAAATAAAGTCTCTTTAAATATTAGATTCTACTGTTATAACTCTTATTTTTAATAAGAATAACCCCAAAATCCAATCCAATATCTTTATAACCTGCTCTTATCAAAACACCCTTATGGTACCAGAAGAAAACCCAGATTACGGACAATTAAGTTTAGAACTCCACGAAAAGCAAAAAGGAAAACTCTCAGTAACTTCTAAAATCCCAATCAAAACAAAATACGACTTATCTATAGCTTATACTCCTGGAGTTGCAGCGCCTTGTCGCGAGATTGCAAAAGATAAAGACTTAGCTTACAAATATACAATCAAGCAAAACACAGTAGCAATTATTACAGATGGCTCAGCGGTCTTAGGTCTTGGAAACATCGGCCCAGAAGCAGCACTTCCAGTTATGGAAGGAAAAGCAATCCTTCTAAAGGAATTTGCAAACGTTGACGCATTCCCAATTTGTTTAGACACTCAAGACACCGAAGAGATCATTAAAACAATCAAACACATTGCACCTACTTTTGGTGGAATTAATCTTGAAGACATCGCTGCGCCACGTTGCTTTGAAATCGAAAGAAGACTAAAAGAAGAATTAGATATTCCTGTATTTCATGATGACCAACATGGTACAGCTATTGTAACTCTTGCAGCTTTAATCAACGCTCTAAAATTTACGAAAAGATCTAAAGATACTGCTAAGATTGTTCTAAGTGGCGCAGGAGCTGCTGGTATTGCAATTGCTAAACTCTTACTTCACTATGGCGTTCAAAACATAACACTATGCGACAGTAAAGGTATTATCCATAAAGAACGTAATAATCTAAACGATGCTAAAAAAGCAATGCTTGCTGTTACAAATAAAGATAACAAACAAGGTTCTTTAGCAGATGCTATGAAAGAAGCTGATGTGTTTGTTGGAATTTCAGCTCCAAACATTGTGAGTAAAGAAATGGTTCAATCAATGAACGATGACCCTATTATTTTTGCAATGGCAAACCCAACTCCTGAGATCATGCCTAAACTCGCAAAAGAAGCTGGAGCTAGAGTTGTAGCAACCGGACGTAGCGATTTTCCAAACCAAATCAATAACGTTTTAGTTTTCCCAGGAATCTTTAGGGGTCTTTTGGATGTAAGAGCAAAAGAGATTACTCAGAATATGAAAATAGCAGCAGCAAAAGCAATTGCTAGTTTTGTAACAAGTCCAACTGAGGACAATGTCATTCCAGGTGCCCTTAATCTCGAAGTAGCTGAAAAAGTCGCGCAAGCAATACGTATTTGCACAATCAATGGGTGTTAACATGGGAATAATTCCTCATGACAACCTTGCGACTTTAGTTAGAG
>ENA-OREN01000640-OREN01000640.1-marine-metagenome-genome-assembly--contig:-NODE-640-length-47958-cov-5.298490_pt1 | contig 47958 bp, 48 predicted proteins | sample MGYA00248624_ERZ508555 | MGnify/ENA primary metagenome ERZ508555 (study PRJEB26222, sample SAMN06267773) | marine metagenome | isolation source: Saanich Inlet, British Columbia, Canada | place... | reverse complement strand
AAACAATGCACCAGAAGCAGAGCGGATTCTTCTTGAGGCACTCAAGCTTGGCGACCACATTGCGAGTACCTATATCAATTTAGGAACGCTGTATCTCGAAACAGGAAACGCTGACACTGCTAAAAAGTACTTACTAGAAGCCGTGAAGCTTAATAGCTTCTCTGCAGGGGCTTGGTACCACCTCGCATTTGTGTATGCACAAGAGATGCAACACGACAAAGCAGTCAAAGCGCTTAAACGTGTCCTGCGAATAGATCCATATTACAATGGAGCTGCAGCTAACTTAGAGCAGCTTGAGAATCTGTAACACTATCATGCGAAAGCATCTCCCCTACATCGGATTCTTCGTCGCCTTCCTTGGCGTCTTTTTTTGGGGACTCAATTACGGAAATCTCATCGGACACGACTACAACTACTTCTTCCCTAAACTTCTTGATGGGAACTGGCATTTTCTGCGCCAAGGATTAGCGCCGTTTCTCTACACTCCACACTACTGCGGAGGATTCCCCGAGTTTGGAAACCCACAGTCAATGTATTATTCGCTACTGCAGCTACTCAGTCTAAAGCTTGATCTGTGGCTTGCCGCCCAACTCGTAATAGGAATCGCGATGCTTATTGGTTACTGGGGTTGGTATTTGTTTGGCAGAGATGTTCTCAAGATGAAGGTCAACTGGGCACACGTGTTTGCACTGATTGTGAGTGCGCATGGATTTCATCTGATGCACATGATGGCGGGACATATTATTTATCACACGATGCCACTGATTGGACTGATGCTCTGGTTACTACTCGAACCAACACGTGACACGAAGAAGTCACTAATCGTAAAAAGTACAGCATTCGGTTTTATCACGGTGAACATTATTCACAGCGGAGGATTTATGGTGGGAGTATTTGGTGGCGCAATGTTGCTACTGTTTTTACCGATTGCCAACAGGTCTCGCACACTACTTTTTCGCATTGCAGGATGTACAACTGCAACACTTCTGATGAACGGAGGAAAACTCTTTGCTGTGTTTAGTGTGATGCGATTTTTCCCGCGCAACCTACCGTTTACTCAACTACCAGAAAGCTCCAGCACTATTGGATATATAATGACTGCACTATGGAGTTTCCCGCAAAGCGAAGGGCTGTTTGAACACTATGGAATTCCAGATTGGGGAGCTCTACACGAGTACAGCATGTACCTGTCCCCTGTAGTTCTCATCGGTCTTTTATGTGGAATATTTTTACTAGGGAAGCGCAGAAAAATAAACATTCCTGTCGCAATTATCGCACTGCTACTCACGGTATTTTTTGTACAACTGATCCAAGGCCACGGCATACTTGTCGACCCTCTTAAGGGTCTTCCAATATTTAAATCACTGCGCATGAATACGCGTTTCTTGTATCCATTTTCAATTGCACTCAGTGCCGTAGGAATCTGGAGCTTGGGGCAAGTCGCACGCAGTCGACTTATCAGTATTGGTGCATGTGCGCTTACGCTCTTAGCATTTTTGTTTGCCTACGTTCCGACACTGCTAGATGTTTCCCCTCCAAGATCTTTGGATTACAGTGAAGTGCAACATCACCTTATAAAGAATGATGGATTCTTAAAACTGGATGTGAATTCTGTTATTGATATGCGCGGAGAGGGCCAAGCAGAGTTTGTGCCACTGTTTGCAGGTGCCAACCATGCATACTGCGAAGAGCCGCTACTGTGGGGAGATACGCCAGAGATGGAACCGCTAGAAGAGGGAGACGTGTATCTCGGCTGGAATGAGCGGTTGAATTTGTATAACCCTGCGTGCTTTATCTACCCAGAAGCAAACAACTGCGAACCAGGAGATCGTATCTTAGTTTCTGATAAAGAGAACTTTACGCGCTTTGTTACCGGAGAAAAGACGCTGTGGAAAGTTCCTGTGATGCAGAGAGTATTAAACTGGATAAGCATCCTGACACTGCTCGCAGCAGCAGCAATTGCTGTACCATGGAAGAGACGATGAAACTCTCCCGTAATCATCTACCGTATCTTGTCCTTCTTGGCCTATTTCTCGTAGCATTTTTCTGGGGACTTTCTGCAGGAATTCTCGGACATGATTACTTCTATTTCTTCCCAAAACTCTTGGATGGGAAGTGGCACTTTCTGAGACAAGGATTGTCGATGTTCTATTACACCCCTCACATGTGTGGAGGGTTTCCAGAGTATGCCAATCCGCAATCAATGTACTACTCTCTGCAGCAATTCCTTGTGCTGTTTTTGGACATGTGGCTTGCAGTACGTCTGACAATGCTGATTTCAATGTTGATTGCGTATGTCGGTTGGTATCGCGTTGGAAAGGATTTGGTCAAACTCAATATGCACTGGGCACATCTGCTTGCGCTGATTATTACTGCACATGGGTATCACTTTATGCACATGATACCGGGACACATTGTGTTCCATTCTATGCCTATTATTGGATGGCTACTGTGGATGCTCTTTGACCGCAGGCCGCATTCACTCAAAGGATTGGTAATAAAAGGTTCATGGTTCGCACTTGCAACCGCCTACATTCTCTACAGTGGTGGCTACATGGTTGCAGTCATGGCGATGTTTGCTGTAATGGTACTACTGCCATATGAACTGATAGTTCACAGCAAGAACCTCAAAGAACGCACAACAATACTCGCAAAAAATATCTGTGCCTGCGCAATAGGTGGGCTGCTTATTAACGGTAGCAAGCTTGTTGCTACCTTTAGTTTTTTACGATACTTCCCACGAGAAGTTCCTTTCGAGCGTCTCTGGGACGACACCAGTATCTTAGTGTACATATTTAGGGCGCTATTTGCCCTCCCGCAAAACGATGACTTGTACTGGGAGTTTGGCATGGGAAACTGGGGAGCGTTTCATGAATACAGCTTCTTAGTATCCCCTGTCGTTCTTATCGGGCTCGCCTGTGGAATCTTCTTACTCTGGAAAAGGCGAACTGCTGTACTGCAACACAAGAGGCAACTGATCGCTACGGTAGTGGTATCGATAGTGTTGCTCGTGTTTTTGATGCAACTGATGCAAGGATACGGATGGATGGTAACGCCACTAGAGTCGTTACCAATTTTTAGAGGATTGCACGTTAATATGCGTTGGCTCTATGCATTCTCGTTCTTACCGATAATTGCTTCTGTGTGGTGTCTGCAACAATGCAGATTTAAGTCATGGGTAGCAAAATTTGGAGGTGTGATTACGATCGTCGCATTTGTTGGAGGATATTTTGGTATTCTTCATCAAAACACATTGCCTCGTACATTGCCGTATCCAGAAATCGTTGCAGCGCTCGATACACAAGAAGATTACATGGAGCTGGATGTTGAAGAAGCATTTGATATGCGAGATATGGGACACTCTGGTTTTATTCCACTGATCTTTGGTGGCAATCATGTCTACTGTCACGAACCGATGCTACTCGGCACCTCCAATCTGCCAGACACTATTCGTGTCGCACAAATCATGAATGAAGAAGATGGGTATCTTAATATGTATAACCCTGCCTGCATGGTGTATCCAGATACAAACGATTGTGAATCTGGAGATCGTATCCTTGTATCAGATACAGAAAATGCGCAGCGTTTCCGTACAGGACAAAAAACGACGTGGAAAATGTCTGGATTGCAGCACTTCAGCAACTGGATCTCTCTACTGAGTTTGATTGGATCGGTAACGCTTATTATTGTGCTACGAAAGCGCTAGATTATTCTAAGTACAACCTTGGATTCTTCTTGATACCACTTACACGTACTTCGAAGTGCACGTGGATTCCGGTAGCACCGTATACAAGCCCTGTGTTTCCCATCCACGCGATAGACTGACCACGCTGTACTCGATCCCCCTCTTTCACGTAGAGCTCTTTGTTGTGGCCATACAACGTCACGAGACCGTTCCCGTGATCTACTTCGATCACATTACCGTATCCACCATTCCAACCCGTGTCAGCGCGAATAACGGTTCCCTCTTCTGCAGCGTAGATAGGTCCACCAAGATTGCCGCCACTCTTATCCTGCATATCCACCGCGTAGTGTCCTGCATGATAGTGCTGTGTGTAATAACAGGTACTAGCACATGGCGTTTGCAATACTCCTGCAGATGGTGTTGGTGTAAATGGTGCTGTGGGTTTTACGACCACTTCAACAGGTTTTTTTGTTGGTGGTTTCGGCTTACCTGGCTCTTCATCCTTTGGCTCTTCGTCTACTGTTACTACTTGCACCTGCTTTTCAATAATTGGGCGTCCACCTGGAATAATCAGCTGTTGACCCGCCATAATAAATTCACTTTTTAGTTCGTTTTGATTCAAAATATTCGACATCGAAATGTCATAAAGCTGAGCAATGCGCGAGATAGTTTGTCCACGTGAAACCGTGTGTAATATTCCATCAACTGGCAAAATCAGTAGCTCATCTCCTGGGCGAATTGGTGTCCCTGCCTGCAAGTTATTTGCCCAACGGATTGTCTCTACAGATACAGGATACCAACGAGAAAGTCTCTCTAAGCTATCGCCATCTTTTACGGTATGAATCGTTCCTTTTGCATATGCTCTTCTTGCTCCTTGTCGCGTGAGTGGTGATGTTTTTTTCAGGAAGCCATCCTCTACTAGCAAGAACTTTTGTGTCGCAAGTGAAGGGTCTTGCTGTGCAAGAGCTGCTTTCGGAATATATGGTGGCAAAAAAGCTCCCAAAGCAAACGTTACTATGCAAGCAACGCGAATACGCTTAATCAGCCAACGATGTGTAGGAGAGAGAGGGGTCATTGGGAGGCAACAGGCTCCGGTTCAGTTTCCAAAGAAGAGAGGATCGTTCGCATATCCTTGTAACGCTGATTGGAGTTAAAGAGTACAACAATAAATTGCTGGTCTGTGCCTTCGACAAGTGACACAAGACACTGGCCAGCATCGGTTGTGGTACCAGTTTTTCCTGCAAGAACAGGACTAACTTCATGAAGCAATGCATGGGTGTGATAGAGCGAAATGCTATCACCTTCTGTGCTAGTGATGCGTTGTCCTGAACGGCTGAGTCGGCTTGCAATTTCTTCGTGACGCAAGCTATACATCGTCAGTCCGGCAATATCTTGTGGTGTAGACCAGTGTGCTGGGTGGTCGAGTCCTGCGGGGTTTCTAAATGACGTTCCCGTCATTCCCAGTTGCAATGCTCTTGCATTCATTTCGCCAACAAATCCGGACACACTGCCGCTATGAAACTGTGCAAGTGTCACTGCTGCATCGTTTGCGGAATTGATCAGAAGTGCAGAGAGCAAGTCTCCAACAGTGAAATGTTTTCCTGGTTGGAAGTATGCTTTGTTCCCTGTGACATCGGTGACACTCTTTGGAATAGATACCATCTCATCGAGGTCATGGTTTTCAACAATTAGCAGAGCGGTCATGAGCTTCGTAAGACTTGCCATAGGTCGCTGTGTTCTTGCCTGCTTTGCGTAGAGCTTTTGGCCGCTTAGTGCGTCATAAATTACTACTCCAGATGCACTGAGGCGTTCGGAGATCTCGATAGCTTCACTCGATGGAGCAATGCTTACACGTTCTAACGTAGAAACGTCCGCAGAAATGGTGTCTACGGTCGGAAATAAGCCCAAAAGGAGCGCTGAAAGTAGCGATAGGTACATCTACACTAGGATAGTCGTGATTGCTTCTGAGATGAAGCGATATCTCCAATTTCATTGGAGGGTATTTGGTGTGTGGTCAAGCGCTTGAGCTTGGCAGATGTGTGATTTGCTACTGATACATCACCCGGTCTGCGACGCGCAGATCGATATAGTCTTTTACTTCTTCAAATCCGATTTCTTTCAAGAAGGTTCTGTAGCGCTCCATCTGCTCTTCGAGAGGATTTCGCAAATCAAACCACAACTCTTTGCCCTCTATAAGCAAATGAAACTCCTGCGCACGCAAGTACACCGTTCTGCGCTCGACTTCTTGTCCAAACTGACGCAACAACGTAAGTTCTGCTGCATTCATACGCTCAAAAAATGTTGGCTGAAGTAGTAATGTCCCAGGGTCTGGTCGCACACCCCAGTCTACTATCGAAATACGTGGCAACGTCTCTGTGTCTCTTGCTGCAGTGGTTGCGACGTATATTCCCTGCGATGTGAGAAAGTCGATAGAGCTTCCTGTACCAGAACTTCCTGCGCTATCTGGTGCTTCGATATTGAGCTTTGCCACAAGAGGATGAAGAGCGATTTTTACATGCAAGACTCCTGGATACGTTTTTCCGATGCTTAGCTCATCGATATCGGGAATGCTGTCTTGCAGTAATCCTGCAATCTCAAATGAGGATAGAAAAAAGAGATGCCTCCCAAACATCGGAGCAAGAGCCTCTTGTACTTCTTCGATATCAAGCCTTGGACTTAGCCTGCTTACGGTAATTTCTCGTACCTCAATAGCTGGGGAAAACAGCAAAAATCCAAAAGCGATGACGCCAAGAGTGATAAGACTGACCAAAGTCCATCGAACTGCGGAGTCACGAAACCCTCCCCAAATCACCTCTAATCGACGTCGTAGCCGTCGCCATTTTTCTTTTCTACGCTGACTTTTGCGGTCCATACGGCGCTTTACGTACCGTTTCGTATCAGGAGAGACACGTCGCGCATATTTTTTTGGCAGCCGGCGGGATTTTTTCATACTCACCGTACTATCTTAAATGCTGGAAGTCTTTCCCACAAACAAGCACAATGAACTCATGAAAATTGCGATCGTCGCCGACTGGCTTCCCGTCTTCGCAGGGGCAGAACATGTCATTGCTCAACTGCATGATATTTGGCCCGATGCTCCTATCTTTACACCCGTTGCAAACCGCAAAAATATTGGCCCTCTTGCGGAAGCAGATATTCGCACAGGTCCTCTGCAAAAGTGGTACAACCTTACGGGGAATCATCAGTGGATGCTGCCGTGGATGCCACGTGCAATTGAAGACACAGACTTACGCGGCTTTGATACGATTATCAGTTCATCACATGCGATCGGTAAGGGAATTATTCCACCCAGTACCGCTAGGCATATTTGCTACTGCCACACACCAATGCGCTACGCATGGGAGATGGAAGACGAGTACTTAGATGACTTTAAAGTTCCCCAGTGTTTGCGTAGAACAATTAAAGAAAAGCTCAAGAAGATTCGCAAATGGGACCTCACATCGGCGCAACGCGTCGATCAATTTATTGCGAACTCTACGACTGTCCAAGAGAGGATCAAAAGAATTTATAACCGTGACTCTGTCGTGATACATCCTCCTGTCTCTGAACGATTTTTTACACACCAATCATCTGCCCCAAAAGACTATTACTTAACCGTCGGACGTCTAGTCCCCTACAAGAGGACAGACCTTTTGATTCAAGCGGCAAACGCGATGAAGATCCCCCTAAAAGTTGGAGGATCAGGAAAAGATTTTGAACGACTGAAGGCCATGGCAGGACCAACAGTAGAGATGTTAGGCTTTGTTCCAGACGAAGATCTTCCGGAGCTTTATGCAGGTGCAAAAGCATTTTTATTTGCTCCGTTTGAAGACGCAGGAGTAGTCCCCCTAGAAGCACAAGCGTGTGGCACACCAGTCGTTGCGTTCGGCAAAGGAGGAGTGCTGGATACCGTGAAAGACGGAGAAACTGGAGTGTACTTTAACGCCCAAGAAGTTGATGCAGTAACCGATGCAATCGCGCGATTTGAAAGCATGAATTTTGATGCACACACGATCCGTGAACATGCGAAAGCCTTCTCTGCTAAGCGGTTTCAAGAGAAGATGCAACAGGTACTTGACAGTGTGTAAAATAATACTAAAGTAACATAACTTGTGCTAACCGCATTGTGCGGTAGCTGCTCATTCTCAGAACAGGAACATGGTGATGTCATGCACGAATACCGCCACTTTTTTACGGAAGTAAACAGAGGATGTTTGATCATCCACCTCACTACGACGTCCATGGCAATGCCAGACATATGCAATGAGGTTTTAGATGACCTTGGAAGAGTGCTCAGCGCGACGCACCTTCCGACAATCATCGACTGCGAGAGGCTAGAACAACTCTCAGCCCACTTTATGCGCATTCTTGTGCAGGCGCATACCACGGTGACAGAACGAGAGATGCCATGTGCACTCTGCAATCTCGACCCTCGGTTCGACGAAGTGTTGGACGCAGGGTTGGTAAAGCAGAAATGTACCATCGCTGATTCACTTGAAGCCGCGTTCCTCCTCTGTGCATGAACACACCGCACCAATCCTAGTGCAAGTACACCCCCCTCGCTGAGGGGGTTCTTTGTATGTTTTTCTTTACATACAGCCTAACAATAAGGTTTAATATCAGTAGTAGTTTCAGTTCTTTTTTATACTGCGAAGGCGCACAACCCATAAGGATCATTGTTGTGAGCGATTACAAATGTAATGCCGTTAGTTACACCAGGGAGGCCGTTATCGTAAGACCGCTAATCATGAATCTGGGCAATCCAGACTGGGTAACTGCTTGGGCAAATGAGCTCAATAGTATCCTCAGTGAAACGCCGAAGTTGCTTCTCCTGGATATGGGAGGTGTCTTATATCTCAGTAGCTATGCAATCGTAAAGCTTATTGCTCTAGACGATAAGGCAACCAAGGCGACCAAGATCCTGGTCCAAACAAATATTTTACCAGAAGTTGCGAAACTTTATGACATCACGCGGAAGAACGAAGTCTTCTGTATAGCAGAGGACAACGCGTCCGCCATCGCGCACTTCGGTGCATAAATATCTTAAGAAGAGCGTCAAACTGCCCATTACCTCCTGCTTACACGGGAGGTTTTCTAATGTAATCTTTTCTTTACATTACCCCAAAAGGTAGTAGAGTACTATTAGTGTTTTCGTGACCGTTCTTTCCCTTCGCCCCATAGGAGTTCAGCAATGAACGACGGGCATGTGTTGAAAGTGGAAGTTTTGGACAATGTAGCTGTGGCAACGATTCAACGACCGAATCTGGCAGAAGAGTCAACTGTCTTTTCTCTCAGTCAAGAGTTGTTCGATCTTGCCCTGCAAATCAAGCCCCCCTTCCTGTTTGACTGTGAGCGTCTCAGAGTTCTCTCTGCATCAGCAGTACGAGAGTTTCTCAAGTTTCGCAAAGACAACAGCTTTCAACCAAACGACTTGCATTTCTGTGCAGCAACAACAGAAATCAAGGAAGTGTTTACGCTCATGCGTATTGAAAGTTATTTTACTTGGCACTCGTGCCGAGAAATAGCTCTCACTAGACTGAATTCGTAAACCCATGAAGCACTGCATAGATCGCGCATTGAAGATGCGCCAAAGAGCCGGCTTTCTGCAAAGGAAGCCGGTGTATTTTAGTCTTCTACATCCGTCTCGTCTTCGATCTCTCCGACAAGTTCTTCAAGCACGTCTTCGAGTGTCACCAGTCCTACAGTGTGGCCGTCTTCTTGTACGACAGCTAGATGAATGTGTTTATCGCGAAAGAGAGAGATGAGCTCGTCACTATGCATTGTAGACTGCACAGTTAGCGCCTCTCGCATGATAGACGTTACGGGCTCTCCTCCTTGCTTCTCGTACAAAGCCTGTATGACGTCCTGTTTAATAACCATTCCGACAACTTCGTGCATAGATGTTCCAAATACTGGAAAGCGTGAATGTGATTCATGATCAATTTTCTGCCACGCCTCTCCAAGAGAATCCTCAGTATTTACACTGATGATATCTTTAAGTTCCGTCATGATGTCTGCTGCATTTTTATCATTGAGAATAAACGCACGGTGTATCAGTTGTCCTTCATCGCTTTCGATGTGTCCTTTGCGACGACCGATCGTTACCAAAGACCGAATCTGATCTTCTGTTCCGACTTTGCGTTCTCCTTTTTTAAAGAGATTAGTGATCCATTCTAGCAACACAATGATTGGCAACATGATGATAGTGAGCACCAAAATAAACGGTGCAGTAAGCAGCGCAATGCGCTCTGCGTAGTGAATACCAATTGCCTTCGGGATAATCTCTGAGAAGATAATAATTCCAAATGTCAGTCCTGTTGTCATTACCGCAAGTAACGCATCACCATACAAATCAATTACAATCTGACCCACCATAATAGATCCTGCAATATTGACGATGTTGTTCCAGACGACGATGGTGATTACAGATCTATTGAGCTGCTTATTTACGCGATTGAGAATGGAGATTCCTACACGCTTTTTTTCCATCATTGAATGCACCTCTGCATCAGAAATACTTACGATAGCCGCCTCTGCTCCAGAGAAGAACCCTGAGAAGAGAAGAATGATACCGATGACGAGTGCAAGTTCTAACATGGGTAGAAGTGTAACAGAGAAGTCTACTTCTTCCTGCGACGAATCCAACTTAATCCTGCAGCTGCTCCAGCTCCAACGATAGCTACTGCAGCAGGCCCTGTATCACCTGCAGGTCCACGTGACTGGATAGTAGGCCTTAGCTGAGCAAATGGAAGCTGGTACGGGGCAGATGGATACTGTCGCTGTTGCTGGAATTGTGGAGAAATATATTGCTGTGCAACAACCGCAGGAACACCTAGTCGTTGCGCAATAAGGTTCACTTTTTCAGGTGTCTGGTTTGCCAAGAAGAGCCCAAGTAGTTGTGGATTGTTTGCAAGGTACTGTCCGAGTGCAGGTGGTGGACCTGAGACTGCTTGAATCGCTTCAATCTGAGAAACAGAAATCGTCGTAAACTCCGAGAGTACTTTTGTTTCTCTAGGAGAGAGTGGTGTGTTTGGCACACCAAGATCTGCTGCTTGAGATTCAAAGGCAATTTCTGTTGGAGCTTCATGGAGATTTCCTTCAGCTTCTTTTGTGCACTGCCTACTACAGCCATCACCATTCAAGCGGTTTCCATCATCACACTTTTCCGAAAATTGATCGTCTGTCACTCCATCACCACATCGTGGGTAGCTGCAATCTGCTCTGCATTTTGCATTTGACGCATCAGAGTTTAATGGACCCCTATCACACTCTTCACCATCATCTAGTGTGCCGTTACCACAAAGAATAGAAAAGAATCTACAATCAATACAATCGTATGGAAGAGTAGAATCATGGCTTGATGGTTCGCACTGTTCGTTGAGTAACGTCTGTACTTTTCCATCACCACAGATGCCAACTTCTGCCCTACATGTAGAACTACAACCGTCGTTATCTCTACGATTACTATCATCACATTCTTCTGGTGATTCGAGGACACCGTTTCCACAGATAGATGCTGCTGCAACGAGGGTTTCATCATCATCAGAACCACCTGTAGCTCCGCCAGTGTTGTTCCCACCTGTAGCTCCGCCAGTGTTGTTTCCACCTGTAGCTCCTCCGGTACTACTAGTTCCACCAGTGCTTCCTTCGTCGTCGTCGATAATCACTACTGTTTGCGAAGAAGAACTTTGCGCAATAATGGTCGAGCTGGATGTCCCGGAGCAATCTTCATCAGAAGAACAGGTATTAGCGCGAGTACCGAGAGTTATTCTGCATTGGAAGTTATTACACGCTAAGTGCGACCCCCGAGGAGGGCAATCGGAAGACTTAACACATGTGTTGGTTCCCGGTCCAAATTTCGTAATGCACTGCTGATCTTTACATACCGTGTGTACGAGAGGGTCATCGCAACGTAGCTCATCGCTACATTCATTTCTTCCAGAACCAACAACCTCCACACAGCTATCATCCAAGCATTTGAAATGCTTTTCAACAGCAGGACAGTTATCAGGGTCTAGTGTGCAACCGTTCTCTCCTTTGGTCTTAACAAGAATACAAGAGCCATTCTTACACTCTGTGTGCTCTTCTTCTGGCTTACAAGATGTGGAGTCGTTACAGGTATCTTTGCTTGTACCTGCAACTCTGGTGCACGCGTTGTTATCGCACTCTAGATGACCGCACTCGTTATCGTTGGTACACGTGTTGTCTCCTGCTCCATCAACTTCTTCACAAGCAAGCCCTCTGCATTCAAGGTGCTTGCCGACAACAGGGCAGTTATCTGGATCCAAAGTACAACCATTCTCTCCTGCGGAATTGACCACAACACAAGAATTATTTTTACACTCTGTGTGCTTCTTAACTTCATCACAAGGAGTACTACTATCACAGGTATTGTTTCCACCCCCAGCCTTTCTGGTGCACGCGTTGTTATCACATTCTAAGTGACTGCAATCATTGTCGTCTGTACATGTGTTGTCTCCTGCTCCATCGACTTCTTCGCAAGCAAGCCCTCTACATTCGAGATGCTTGCCGACAGCAGGGCAGTTGTCTGGGTCTAATGTGCAACCGTTTTCGCCTGCGGTATTAACTACAACGCAGGAGGCATTTTTACACTCTGTGTGCTTCTTAGTTTCATCGCAAGGAGTACTACTGTCACAAGTGTTGTTTCCGGCACCTGCAACCGAAACACATTGATCATCACTGTTACACTCTAGGTGACTACAATCATTTCCTGTACATGTACACCTAGAGCCTTGGCAGGTATTTTTTTTGCATGCATTGGAACATTCATCATTATCAATCGCATTTCCATCATCACATTGTTCGTTCCAGTTACCAAAATCGTTATCAACGATGCCATCTCCGCACTTTTGAAGCTTGCAATTCAGTCGACATTCTGTGCCACGCGTCCCATTATTTCCCAATCCTTTGTCACACTCTTCTCCTACATCAACTTTAAAGTCACCACATACTGCAAGCTTACAAGAGGTGCTGCACCCATCTGTTTCAACTAGATTACCATCATCACACTCTTCACCTTGATCTATGCGTTTGTTACCACACCCTGCTTTGCATTCACTGTGATTAGCACAAGTATTGTCTGCTATTCCATCGACCAACGTACAGGTAGATCCTACGCATGCAAGATGCTTACCGATAACAGGACAGTTATTCGGATCCAATGTACAATCGTTGTCTCCTGCGGAGTTCACAAGAACACAAGAAGCATTTTGACATTCTGTATGAACAAGGGGGTCACACGGTGTTGATGCACTACAGGTATCCCTTCCACCACCTGCAACACTAGTACAAGCGTTATTCCTACATTCAAAGTGAGTACCTGGACCTGGAGTACCTGGACCTGGAGTACCTGGACCTGGAGTACCTGGACCTGGAGTACCTGGACCTGGAGTACCTGGACCTGGGCCAGGACCTGGGCCAACAGGGCAACTACAATTTTCTTCTTTTGAAGCTTCTCGACATGTACCCCCGTTACACCACGGCGATCTAATCATTCTAAAGCAAAGCGGGCCTCTCGCTTCACACTCACCAACAACGCTTTCACCAGGAATGCCCGTAATGGAACACTGGGAATTAGATGAGCAAGAAACAGGACCAGGACCTGGGCCACTCGTTGTCCCAGAAGTTTCTCCTGATGTACTCGATTCACAGGGTTCTACGGTCCATGCCACTTCACAACTTCCACTGCCTGCACACGATGGTGCAGAACAGACTTTTGTATTGTCTTGTCTGCACGATTCGCACTCTTTTGTTCCCGGACAATCACTTGTACTTCCACAGGTCACTCCAGTACAAGGACGTAGCATTTGCATTGACTTGATGCAGCCCTTTGCCTCGCAGTTAATAACATCACATAGCTGCATATACTCTCTCTGCGCAGCATTCCACCCACATTCGCCACACTGGCCATCAGGGCACTTATTGTCCCCGTCATCACACGATTCACGAACGACACAGTTCGAAACTGTAGCGGGAGGTGCCTTCATGCATTTATCAAGTACGCAAATATTCTTTGTACACATTCTTGAAAAAGTATTATTTGTAAGAGTGCATTCACCACAAGTATCTGAGCAACCACCATTGCAGTCATTTGGTGCAGAAGGACCAGGAGGTCCTGGGCTTCCTCCTCCAGTTGTAGATGCCATACATCCACAAGACACCTCCCCTGTACCTGATCGACTTTTTATTCCACATATACCTGGATCTGGGCAATTAATAGATTCACACGCTTCGTCACATCGCCACGGGCCTGTGCAGCTACAGCCTTCTTGATTGTAATCCGGACCGCATTCTGGATCTGAACATTCACCTTCCTCACAGCACCCACCCTCACAATCATCACTTTCTGAGCATTCCGCCGGCTCTTTGCATTCACCTGCAATACACTCTTCGTCTCCGGTGCACGTTGTTTCGCATTCTCCACCACTATTACATTCCAAACATGAATCTGTAGGGCAGTCACTTGCTTCAGAACACTCAGAATCGTCATCCTCATCTTCGTTATCAACACATTCTCCTTCTTCACAGGTCTGCTCACTTGTACATGACGTAACACATGCGAAATTGGTACAGACAAGACAGGAATCTGCTGTGCAATCGTTCGCGCTTGTACACGAATTGCCCGTAGGCTGCCTTTGACATGATTTACCGAGATTATTACTAGTACAAGTCAGTCCTTGGTCACAGGAAATACTTTCCAGACGACTATACCCACCAGAGCAACACGTGCGACTAAGACAGCTAGCCCCCTCTCCTGTTGGAGCAGATCCACATACTGGATCTGATGAATTACACCGAGAACATACATTATTATTACATTGTTCAGATGTATGACAGGGCCGAGGCACGATAGTAGCTATTCCTCCAGAACAACAATTTACTGCAACACTACATCCAGATTCTCCATGCTCTAACGTTTGACCACAATCGGGGAGCCCAGCACATGCATCACCGCACTCAAATGCACATGCTGGATCCTGACCCCCTTCACAGTCACTCACACACGAAGCATAGTCAGGAACAAGTGGGGCTTGACACATAGAATCGCAACACTCTGAACATGCCAAATCAGCACCACCCTGTCCTCTTAGTTGTTTCTCGGAATTATTCTGCAATACAACTACCGAAATACTGCCAGCAACGAGTGCTGCCACAAGGCAATATTTTACAAGGGTGTGTTTCCTTATATGCATAGATTTCTAAATTGTACCAAACGCGCACTATAAAGCGGAAATTTGTCGGCTTGCACTTGTATAAAATTGATTAGTGATACGCGACGAAATTTTCCTGTACAATTCCCCCATGCAACGCGACAACGATTCTCACAAAGGCGACAACGGAAAAGTAGCGGTCGTGTGTGGTAGCACCTACATTCACGGAGCCCCTATTCTCAATGCACTAGCAGCTGAGGCAAGCGGAATTGATACACTGAGTATTTGTTTACCACAGTGTCACACAGAAGCTGCAAAGAGTTGGATGCTCAATGCTTTTGTGCATCCATTTGATGGAGATGATATTGCCGACAGTGATATCGAATCTATTTTAGAACTGATCGCCCCTCTCGATTGCGTGGTACTCGGTTCAGGTATCGCAAAAACTGGAGAGCGTGTGCATGCACTCGAAGAAATTATCGCATCGTGTACGACACCAATGGTGCTCGATGCAACAGCACTCCAAGAAAACACACTCGATCTTGTGCGCGGTAAGCAAGCTGTGCTCACTCCCCACCTTGGAGAACTCGAACGCATGGGAGTGGAGGAGAATGACTTACAGGATATTGCGAATGAATATCAGGCGACTATTGTGCTCAAAGGTCAGACCGACAAAATTTTCAGCTCACACTCAACGGACGAAATCACCGGTGGAAACGCAGGGCTTACAACAGGCGGAACAGGAGATGTGCTTGCGGGACTCATCGCAGGACTGATAGCACAACGCATGGCATCCGTAGATGCCGCAAAAGACGCGTGTACGATTCTAAAAAAAGCAGGTGAGGCACTGGAGAAAAAGAAAGGATTTAGTTATACAGCGCAGGATATTGTTGCGGAGATTCCGGGACTATTGCGAACGCTATAGTGATTAGATTATTTCCACAATTTGCAGGCAAAGTTGAATGTCTTTTTCTCGATAAAAATGAGGACCGAAATCTTGTTGGCCCTCTAGTGACTCTTAAACAAGTGCACGGAAATCGCACCATAATTGCTAACACTCCGATGAAAAATACTGAGGAAGCAGACGGTGTCATTACTCGCAAAAGAGGTCTGCATTTACTGGCGCGCGCGGCCGACTGTCAGAACTTCGCGGTGTACGATCCGAACAGTCATAGAGGTGGTGTTTTGCACGCCGGTTGGAAGGGCCTTTTAGCAGGTGTAATTCCCGAATTTTTTCGCACACTTTCGACTGAATTTGGCAGTGATATTTCAAAGGTTTCTGTTGCCGCAGGACCCTCACTTTGCCAGGGGTGTGCAGAGTTTTCAGACCCCTCTTCGGAGCTACCTGGCATCGACCAAAAGTACTTCGATGGAAGGCACGTCGACCTCCAAAATATAGCGAAAGATCAGATGATTGCAGCCGGCATTCGACCAGAAAATATCATGAGGCACCCCGACTGCACCTGTTGCCACCCCGAATTGTACCTTACCTACAGAGGAGGTGATAAATCTGATGTCCAATCGGGCGTGAGTAACGTTTTAGTTCTTACGCTGCTCTGATAAGTTGATCAGACTTTTGTAAAGCTTACTGCGCTTTGTGTTAAGTTTACTTACTGGTAGTTCCACCCAACAAACACACGTTTGGCACTGAGATAAACGGCCAGCGCAAGGCCTCTTCTTGGACAGAAAAGACCGAGGTCTCTACCATAAGTCCTGTTCTAGATTATTCGTTTTGAACTGGTTACGTTTCTTCTCAATCACCGTTCCCAGGGAGGTTAAATCATGTAGGTCTGCGGACCCTCATTGCAACCACCCACTTAACTTACAGGGGACAGGCGTAATCGGACGACGATCTTCTGGAGATTAGTACACGGATCAAACCTCATCAGTTGCGGATCAAAGCATGTGATGGGGTTTTTCTTCGCATGGGAAAACCTACGGTTTTCCCCTACGGAACCCCTTTCCCTTTGAGCGGAGCTGCTCCAGCGAAAGCGAGCTTCCGCTTCGCAGTATTATTATATTTATGAATGCTTGAATTCGAGAATAGTACGGGTTGGTCCCGCCACCACGGAGGGGTGCTGCGGCCGGCGGAGGGGAATTGGTGGCGGTGCATTTTTCTTTGCTACTTTCTTTTGTTGGGTAGACAAAAGAAAGTAGGATTAAACCGTGATAAAGAACCTTGCTCAACGCATTACAGAAGCTAATCAACTCTTAGCGCCTTATGCAGTTCCCCATGAGGGAACACTCGGCAGGGTGCTACCCGAGCCTCCTGATGCTACCAGGTTCCCCTTTCAACGTGACCGTGACCGCATCATTCACAGCCGAGCCTTCCGACGCTTAAAAGGCAAAACTCAGGTGTTTATTTCTGGAGTTGGAGACCACTATCGCACACGGCTTACCCACACCCTCGAAGTCTCCCAAATCAGTCGCGATATGGCGAGGACTCTGGGACTTAATGAAGACCTCGCTGAATGTATCGCACTCGCACACGATTTGGGTCATCCGCCCTTTGGTCACGCTGGGGAAGATGCACTCGATACGTGGATGAAAACACATGGATCTGGATTTGAACACAACCAACAATCTCTGCGAATCGTTACCACTCTCGACCACCGATCTTCGCAGTACGTAGGGCTCAACCTAAATAAAGAGGTACTCGAAGGATTGATGAAGCACCGTACGCCCTTTGACAAGGGCGCAGAGGGTCCGCCCTCCCTAGAGGCGCAGATAGTAAATCTCGCGGATGAGATCGCCTACACAGGCCATGACGTCGATGATGGACTACGGGCTCAGCTCTTTTCTCTTGAAGACCTCTCTTCAGTACCACTGATACAAGAGGTTTCACAGGAAGCAACAGAGAACGATACTTCTCTGCGTGGCGCTCTGATTCACAAGCTCGTCTCAGATATCTATACAGTTGGAGCAGTAGATCCCGTAGAGTTTTCTGAATCTCTACGCGAAAAGCTGGATGCACTACGTGGTTTCCTTTGGAAGAATATGTATTTACATCCCGAGGTTCTCAAAAAAGCGAACCGTGGGAAGGAGATCGTGATAGGATTATGTGATCACTTTTTGGCTTCCTCTTCAGAAAAAGTTGATGAGCTTATCCAAAAGCACGGCTGCGAACGCTTCGAAGCAGTAAAAGACTATGTCTGTGGAATGACCGACGATTTCGCTGCTACTACTTTCGAAGCTCTACCCCCGCAGCAGGGAGATGCTTCAGTGCATTGATGTGGCCCGCTCCTGTGATCAGTTCGAAGTGCAGATGAGGACCTGTCGATAGGTTTCCAGCACCCGCAGTTCCTGGCATTCCTCCACTTAAGCCGATCGGATCTCCACGCAGAACCTGTTGTCCTTTTTGCACATGTAACTCACTGAGGTGACCAGACAGTGTGACATACCCTGCGTGACGCACGGTAATAAAGTTATACCCAAGACCATTGTCTACGACCTCTTCCACTACTCCATCGTCTGCAGCTACTACAGGGGTACCCTGCAATGCTGGGATATCGATCGCATTGTGCTCCATACCAAAGTACTGCTTGTACTCTGGGTCTTGGAAGATCGCAGAAATTCCATACGTCGGCTCTACTGGCCAGTTGATATTGATCTGTGGATCACTATCGCTCAGCGTTGCTGCTGCAAGCCCTGCACGGTTAGCATCCCACATCTCTTTAAATGTCTGCACCATTTTGTCATCTGCCCTGCGTTTTCCTTCTATAAGATCAACTATAAGCCGAAGTCCCGCACGAAATTCTTCGTTGAGCTGCGCGCTTAGATCTGGCCCCATGCGCTTTCGCTCTTCCTCGAGGACATGTAACTGATATTTTAGTATTTCGATGTGCCTGTCTGCAATTTCGCTTTCAAGCCTAGCTCTTCTGATCTCATCTTCTGCAGTGTGTACCGCAATTTGTGGAGGAGTGTCTCCTCCTTGCGCATCAAGAAGCTGTGCAGATTGGCTCGTATTCATAACATGAGAAAGCCCAAAAAATGCAGCTCCAACGATAATCATTAGAGAGAACGGCCGACTGATTTCTATGTGGGTAGGCATGTTGCCTCCCATTGTAGCAGATGTAAGTGGCAGGCGCGGCAGGGATCGAACCTACGACACCAGGTTTTGGAGACCTGTGCTCTACCAACTGAGCTACGCGCCTACGTGTCCATAACTATGCACGCAGAATATTACGAACCACACAGTCGGAGTAGGCAGAGGGCTTATTTAGCGGTATCAGTATCTATTCGCTTGCTAGTGCTTTTACGAATTTGCTCAATGGGATCCCCAGCTTGGTGTAAAGCAAGCATCATTAAATATGTTGCGTTCTGCTGAACAATACTCGTACTCTCATTATTCATACCAGAAAGGGCAGGCTCTATTCTTTGCATACTTTGGTGCACTACTCCCCACTGAAGAGCTGTAATGCCGCATTGCAATACATGTGGAGGCAATATACTTTCAAGGCGATCATATGCAATTGAAGCAGTTGAGTATTCGTTTGCTCTATCAACAGTCGCATTTTTTTTAAGGGATACTTGTTTTTTAAGAAAACACTCAGCGATAATGAAGGGTTCTATTTTGTCTACTTCGCTTCTCTCATCACTTGAACTTTGTGAATTCGGATTATTCATATGTATATTATAATATATTATTTAATATAAATCAAATATAAAGACTCACAAAATGCCTAAACTACGCATTCCACAATGTGCGTCAAACACGTATAATAATGTAGATAAAGGCGCGTAGCTCAGTTGGTAGAGCACAGGTCTCCAAAACCTGGTGTCGTAGGTTCGATCCCTGCCGCGCCTGCCAAATATATCCACTATCCACCTCTCTTATGACTCACTACATCTGTACAGGCGAATGCAAAGGCCAGACTGATGACCCGAATGTCGGAACATGCCAAGCAGAAAGCTGCGACAAGCACGGTGAACCTCTCACTGCATGTGAGTGTGAAGACGGTGCTCACGGAGCATAAATTTACGCACAATGTTCATGGCTTTTCTCCCATCGAGAGAAGCCTTTTTTTCCAACTTTCCATCTGCCGCGTTCTCTAAATGCTTCGAGTGATTGTTTCTTTGCGGCATTGGAAATAACTTGCGCGGTGTGCTTTGGGTGGTCACTACCCACGTCACTTAAAAACAATATATCATCGCCTTCGAGATACGCGATCCGTTTATGAAAACTCTCTTTAAGATGCAAAGCAAATATCAGTTCAAATGGCTTCGTGTCGCCCTTTGCATCGTATGCCTGCAATGCTTTGTAGTAGTCTTTTTTTTCTTTATTACGAATGATTACTGGCGGGTATCCTACGGACTTTAATTGGAAGTTAAGCAGTGCACGACCGACACGTCCGTTTCCATCGAGGAAGGGGTGAATGTGCTCGAACGCGAGATGAAAAAGAATTATGCGGTCGAGAATGTGTTCGGATTCGTCTGCAAAATCTGCCATCAAATTATCGATAAGACTCGGTAGTTTTTCGGGTGCAGGAGCGATGTGTTTTCCGACACGGACATACTCTTTGGTCTTACGAAAGCAGCCCGCAAACTCATCATTAATGTGACTGAGCAACGTGCCATGAACCAGTAAGATCATTTCTTTAGACAGCGCCTCTTTCTTTTCAAGCTTCGCCGTAAGGTATTCATTCACCTTCCCAAGATTGATCGCCTCAAACACCTCTCGCTGAGAGCTATTGGGTGGCAAGATCTGATGCTCAAGGATCTGCTCTGTTTCGTCCAAAGTAAGCGTAGAGTTCTCTATCGCATTCGAGTTAAATACGAGCTCTGGGAGCTCTGCTTCCTCTAAAAGGGTAAGGAGGGACTCTTTGCCAGATTTAAGCGTATCAAAGCGATTTTTGAGCTCTTCTATGTTGTTTAGAGTGGTTCCGTGCATTTAATAGGTGAAAATACCTAAATATACTATCTTATTCACCTATAAAAGTCAACCCCTTTATTTAATTAGATATCTTAGCACATGTTTCTCTATGTCACTTTTCAGATGAAAAGTAACCAAAAATCTTAGCCACTGATGTGAACGAGGCAGACTGCCTGTTTGAGGGCGAAGAACTACGTACACTCTAGTGCTATAGCGACGAATACTAAGTTGCCGTAGGCAAACACAGTGACCTTAGCTGAGGAGCGCACTCTAAAGAGCAGTACTATTACTTCGCACGAGTCCAGTCTGCCTTGATTTTTTTGGTTCGTTTTTGCATCAAGGCAAAAATGAACAAAGAGAAGATATTTGAACTACTTTTTCTTCTTCCCACCCCAAGCCCCCTTCTTCCTAGGAGGAGCAGTACGCTTTTTCTCTAGGAGTTCACACGCAGTTACCAAATCGAGCTCTTCTGGAACAAAGCGTTTTGGAACAGAAACATTTGTTTTACCGTCCGTAATGTACGGACCGTAACGTCCTGTTTTTACCTGAACCTCTCCTTTCGTGTTTGGATCTTCTCCAAGAATTTTAATCGGCTCTGCTTCTTTTTTCTTACGGTCTTTTGCGGTGGCGATCAGCTCTTCTGCCTGTGCAAGGTCTACGGTAATCGGGTCGACGTCTTCTGGGAGAGAGACTGTTACTTTGCCCCACTTAATGTACGGACCAAAGCGCCCTCTGTTTACGGTCATGTCTTCGCCGTCTTTGTGGGTAAGTTTTCGAGGGAAGCTCAGGAGTGCGAGTGCATCTTCGAGTGTGACAGTTTCTTTGGTCATTCCTGTAGAGAGACTAGAGCTTTTTGGCTTACCTTTGATCTTTCCTTCTTTAACATCTGCAGGAGTACCTACTTGAATGTATGGCCCGAATCGGCCAGTAAGGACAACGATATTTAAGCCTGTTTCTTTGTCGACTCCGAGTACTTTTTCTTTCAAGACATCTTCTTTTTTGACTTCTTTTCCTTTGCTTTCGACCAGCTCTTTAAAGGGAATAAAGAATCCTTTAAGGAACGACGTGCGATCTTCTTTTCCTTCGGCAATACCATCGAGCTTATCTTCCATGTTTGCCGTGAACTGCAAGCTTACAATATCCGTGAAGTGTTCGGTGAGAAGATCTGTCACGGTGAAAGCTACGTCTTCTGGAGCAAGCTGCTTTCCATCTTTACGAATGTAACCACGTGCTTGCACCGTAGAAATGGTTGGTGCGTATGTACTCGGTCGACCAATACCTTCGTCCTCAAGCTTCTTTACCAGACTCGCTTCTGTGTACCTCGGTGGTGGCTTTGTAAAGTGCTGCTCTGGTGTAATCTCCTCCTGCTTGAGCGCTTCGCCTTGGACAAGTTTCGGGAGGAATTTGTCTCCTGTTTGTTCGCTGCTTTCTTCGTCATCTTTACGGTGTTCATCATGTGTGGCATCGGTGCTCTCTGTGTAGACGCGGTAGTATCCATCAAAGATAACGGTCTGTCCTGTTGCACGGAAGGTATACTGAGCCACGGAAATATCAGCACCAACTCTTTTAAGTTCTGCAGCAGCCATTTGCGTTGCCATTGTTCTGTTCCAAATGAGTGTGTAGAGCTTGAGCTGCTGGTGGTCGAGTACATCTTTAAGTGATGCAGGTGTGCGAGGCATCTCTGTTGGACGAATTGCTTCGTGAGCTTCTTGTGCTCCTTTGCTCTTGGTTTTGTATTTACGGGGAGCAGATAAGACATACTCACGACCGTACTGACTTTCGATTGTAGCCTTTGTATCAGTCAATGCCTTTTCGCTGAGGCTTACGCTATCGGTACGCATGTAGGTGATAAGTCCTGTGGTCTCTTCTCCTTTACCAAGGCTCATTCCCTCATAAAGTTGCTGCGCCACTACCATCGTTTGTTTTACAGAAAATCCGAGTTTGCGACCTGCTTCTTGCTGAAGCGTTGATGTCGTAAATGGTGCAGGAGGATTTTTCTTGAGTTCTTTTTCTTCGATTTCTGCGACTGACCAATCTTTACCGTCGATATCTTTGAGCACTTGGTCAGACTCCTCTTGAGAGGTTGGTACAAACTTCTTACCGTCTTTTTGTCGAAGACCTGCTGTAAATGTTTCCTCAGTTTCTTTGGCAAGCTCCGCATCGATCGTCCAATATTCTTCAGCGTTAAACGCCTGAATTTCTCGCTCACGATCGACAATAATACGCACCGCAACCGACTGCACACGTCCTGCAGACAAACCTCTGTACACAGTTTTCCAAAGGAATGGTGACAACGTGTATCCCACAAGACGGTCGAGGATACGACGGGCTTGCTGCGCTTCTACGAGCTTGTTATCAATCTCTCTTGGGCTTGCAACCGCTGCGTCAATCGCTGATTTTGTAATCTCATGGAACACGATGCGCTCTACCTTCTGCTCCTTTTTTGGCTTAAGCGCCTGAATAAGGTGCCAACCTATGGCTTCCCCTTCGCGATCTTCATCAGTTGCGATTAGGAGGCCATCTGCTTCTTTGAGTGCTTTTTTGAGCGCGGTCACTGTTGCCTTTTTTTCATCGGGAATTTCATATTCCGGTTCGAAGTCACCATCGACGTCTACGGCTAGGCCTGAACTTGGGAGATCACGAATGTGTCCCATGCTTGCGAGCACGTTGTAATCTTTTCCTAAAAATTTCTTAATGGTCTTTGCCTTTGTTGGGGACTCGACGATAACAAGTTGTGACATGTCTGGGAGGGTAGGGGTGAGGTGAAGTGTTGTCAAATACCGCTCTATGACTTGCTTTAGTCGGTAAAACATTGCATGAGAGTAAAGATTACTTTCCACATTGATCATCTTTGGTATTCAGGGCGTTTTGGCAAGTGATAGCCATTTACTAGACTTTTCACGTGATATATTTATCCGGACCATGTATTTTTGGCTTGCGTAAGCCTAATCCGAACGTAAACTTTTACTTGAGTTACATCTTTCCCCTTTATCCTATGTCCAAACAGGATATCATTAACGCCATCGCAGACGCTGCTGGTATTACCAAGCGTTCTGCAGCTGCATCACTTGATGCACTCGTTACACTCGTAACAAAGGAGCTCAAGAAGGGCAACTCTGTTACCATTACTGGTTTCGGAACCTTCAAGGTTTCTAACCGCGCTGCTCGCACTGGGGTAAACCCACGCAATCCAACTCAGCGTATTTCTATTCCTGCAATGAGGGTTCCATCCTTCAAAGCTGGTAAGACTCTTAAGGACGCTGTGCGTAACTAAGAGATCCCATCGAAATAAGTCAAAAGCCTCCAATTTGGGGGCTTTTTGCTAGTATTTTCCTTCTCAGACCTCGTAAACCTCGCTATTCTCTGCACCAACATATGGACGCCAAGCTTATCGAAGAAACTGTCGGCAACTTGCTTAAGGAGCTAGAGCTCCCATTTGATTCTATTACCGTAGAAGAACGTGAGGATATGACCCATGCAGAGATTACCTCTTCTATGGCTAGCCGTATCATTGGTTGGCATGGAGAGACACTGAATTCTATTCAGCATCTTGCGAAGTCTATTATTCGCCAGCAAGGGAAGCTCGAGCGTAGCCCGTTTTTGGTTCTCGATGTTGATGGCTACCGCGCCTCTCAGGAAGAAAAGGTAAAGAAGATCGCATCTGCAAAAGCTGACTTTGTCCGTCGTAGTGGAAGCCGCGTGGCTCTTGCTCCGATGAGTCCGTACTTCCGTCGCATTGTGCACTTGTATGTTGCCAACACTCCAGAGCTCTCAGATCTTACAACAGAAAGTAGCGGAGACGGAGACTACCGACAGGTTGTGCTACGACTCAAAGATGAAGCTGCAAAAATACAAGATGGCGAAGAACTTGCTCCGGTGATCGTCGAAAGTACAGACGATGGACTCGCAAACTTAGATATCTAGCGCCTCTTTCTTCTAATCCACCCGGCGTCGCGCTAACAGCGCTATGCCGGGGTGTCACGGCGTAGTCGTAGACGAAGCCGGATATTAGCGACGTTTACGTCTGATCCATCCTATCCCCGCAGCCGCACCTGCGCCTATTACTGCTACCGCTGCAGGACCAGTATCTCCTATAGGTGCTTGCTTAGCGATGAGCGGTTGTAGCTGTGCAAGTGGAAGTTGATACGGAAGTTGGTTGTAGCTTGGAATCTGAGGGAATCCAACTTGGCTGTATGGATTGGCAAATTGATTGGACTGCGTTGTTGCTTGTGCTGCTACTTCTGTAGGAGCAGATTCTTCGAATGCAATTTGTGTTGGCTCCTCTTGTTCTTTTCTGCAGAAGCGGTCGCATCCGTCTTTACTCAATCTGTTGCCGTCATCACAAGTTTCTGAAGAGTCGAGGACGCCATCTCCACAACGGGCAGTATGGCAATTGGGTCTACATAATGCATCAGGAGAGGTGGAGTTTTGAGTTCCTTTGTCACACTCTTCTCCAGCGTCTACGGTACCGTCACCACAGGTCGTAGATAAGAAGAGGCAGTTCAAACAACCAAACGGAAGGCTGCTGTCATGCGTAGATGACTCACACTGTTCTCCAAGTAGAGACTGCACGACGCCATCGCCACAGATTCCAATTTCAAGAAGACAGGTCGTATTACAACCATCGCCGTCTCTGCGATTACCATCATCACACTCCTCTTGCTCTTCTAGAGCACCGTTACCACAGATTGATGCTGCTGCGACGAGGGTTTCCTCTGCAAGTACAGACGCAGAAGAAGAGCTACTACTCTCCTCATTTACTAGCACCAGCTGTAACAATGATGACGCTGAACTCTGGGCAACAATAGTGCGCTTAAAGGAAGATGATGCGATGCTAATTCGTGAGAAAGAAAAGGAAGAGGAAGATGGAGTAACAGAGAGTACCGAAGACTCAGCCGAAGAGGATGGAAGTGCAAGAGAAGTAGCGGAGGATGATGAAGATGAGGAAGAAAATGACGATGAGGAAGAGGAAGAGGAAGAGGAACTCAATGGCGTAGATGACAAAAGAGATAGCAAAGACGATGAAAAGACAGATGAGGCAGTGGAGCTGATGTTGGTTGAGGAGTTGATATCGGTGGAGGAGACAGTGGTCGTGGAAGTGGTAGTGGCAGAAGAAGCAGAAGGGGAAGACGTGTCTTCTGAAACTACTGATGCAGATGAAGGAGATATAGAAGCGGAACTATTTCCTCCTCCCTGATCTCCTCCTTGGTCTTCACCATCATCATTTTCTCCTCCACACGTGAAACCCGTTGACAAACGAACTGCAACACACTGACAGGTAAAAGGATCTATCGTAAAAGAGTTATGCGCTATTGGCGTACCATCTGGGCAGAGCTCAGGCTGTCCAACACCACAGAGTGGTGCAGGAAAACACCGAGGGCCACCACCACCATTTGTACCATCGTCTTCGTCCTGAGGTAGTGGACATAGGTCTGATATACAATTTCCGCGACAGCAATTAGGCTTGCTAGCCCCTGTTCCACATTCATCACTCTCCATGCATTGCTCATAGCATTCTAATGATTCTTCACCGCCTCCGCCGCCGCCCTCTCTTCGCAGATCACATTCGCATACACAATCTGCAACACAGCTCTCGATAAAGTCCTCCTGTTCTGCAACGCCGTCAAATTCGTATTCATCAGATGAGTCTCGGCAATCAGATCTGCAGCTTGCAGTAAAGTTAGCTGATGAGACTGTTGGACCATCGTCAGCACATTCATACAGCGAAACGCACTTTTTACCTATCAAGTGCTTGTCCGACGCGCATGGTGCACACACCACTTTTCCAGCATCATTTCTTTGCCATATTTTTGGCCCCTTGCAGATACATGGACATACAGCTTTTCGTGGATTCTTTGGTATGCCACCTAATGCAGTGCAATCTACCGGTGGAATATCTTTTGCGATAAGCATCGAGGCCAACAAGTTATTTGGAGGAAATTGCGCAATATCATCTGGAAAAATCTCTTCATCATCTTCCAGAGGAGAGCACACCACATTCGTGCAGTCTTCATTGCACAGAGACATAGGGTCTGAATTATCGAATCCTAAATCACACTCTTCAAAACCTTCTACTTTGCCATTTCCACATACAAAAGCCTCACAAGCATCTCCAATACCATTGTAATCTTCATCCTCTTGTCCTGGATTTGCGACATCCGGACAGTTATCCGAGCTTGCACATACCTTATCGTTATCGGTGTCTTTGCAATAATCACTAGAGCAAGCGCTGGTCTCACACTCAGACCGTGAAGGCCATGAGCCCAATGAAGGATCACATTCTGCAGATCCTGATGTGCTCGAACACGCGTCGCACTCTACTTCTTCTGGTGACCAGCATTCATTGGAGGTGTCGTCATTACAACACACCATAAGATAGTCATACTCATCACAGTTATAATCTGGATTCTCCATATTCTCATTGCATCCACCTTTTTCAACAAATTTACCCCAATCACATTCAAGATCAAGATGATCGCTGCACCTGAATTCTTCACTAAGACACTCGGCACTACAACCATCTCCACTTGTAGTATTGCCATCGTCGCACTCTTCCTGTCCATCTATAAAATTATTTCCACACAGTGGCCCACACTGCGCTACACACTCTGCCTCTATACTGGCTTTACTCTGGCTGCCATACCACCAATAGGAAGTATGCACACCGTCCGCAGGGCATACTTGATCAAGATAACTATCATCTCCAGTGTACGGATATAGTGAGTGTGCTCGGTGAGGATCAAGTCCTCTTAGTCAACAAAGGGTCGTAACACGGCTACTCCAGTTTCGGAGCCGTTTTCGGAATCGCGCTTTCGATCGTCGAGCCAGCGGTGACGGCAATCGGAACGGCAGTGATAACTGCACCTCCGGATTCCGTTGCCTGCACATTCGATGCGATGCGATTCTTCTTGGCAGCATTTTCGCTCTGGCGAAGGACGGAGACAGCGTCGGAACCGACAATGGCGGCATCATTTGAAATTGCCTCCGTGTCGTTAGCGGCATGCGTCACAAACGTTTTCTGCGCTGCGCTCTTCTTGGCAGCTTCTGCTTTCGTCGTTGTCGTTGCAACCAGGATCAAGGCGACAGCCACGATCGGGATTGCAAAAGTCTTCAGCTTCTTCATCACATGTCCTTCTGGGCATAGCCCATTAGTCGACCCCGAGGGGCCAGGTTCAAAAAAAGATCTTGACGACAACAGTCACAGGCCTACGCGAAAGGCTACTGCTCGTTGCAACTCTCTGTTGATGTCAAAGACCTAACTGCAAAAAACTTTACTCCTTCTATTTATACATAGTCAAGGAAAGTAGCGATGTGGTTTATTTAGCTCTTGCTTGCGGATTTAAGCTCTTCAAATAACTTCTTTTCTTGGCGTGAAAGCTTTTTGGGTATGTCTATGCGTACCGTTACGTACTGATCTCCTAACCTCGAAGAATTGAGCTGTGGTACTCCTTTTGATTTTAGACGCATCACTTGAGAGGCTTGTGTGCCTGCGGGAATTTTGAGTGTGACGTCACCATGTACTGTCGGCACTGAAACTTCTGTTCCGAGCACTGCATCGACTACCGAAATAGAAACTTCTGATCGAATATCTGTTCCATCTCGCACAAAGCGCCTGTCGTCGACTACCTGCACAATGACAAACAAATCTCCTGCAGGTCCGCCGAGTTTCCCTGCATTTCCTTGGCCGGTGACACGCAATGTTTGTCCGTCATCTATGCCTGGTGGAATATCGAGTTTCAATTCTGTCTTCTCTCGCTTTACTCCTTCTCCGCTGCAATTCTTACACGGATTTTCGGGTACTTTTCCGGCTCCCTGGCAATTCGCACACTGTACAGCCTGCTGCACAACACCAAAAAATGACTGTGCCGATCTTGTCACTTGTCCGGTCCCGCTACATTCAGAACAGGTTTTTACCTCACCACCTTTTGCACCAGATCCACTACAGTCATTACAGGAGACAATTTTTTCTATGGCGATTGTTTTTTGTGCGCCGCTCACAACTTCTGCAAATTCAATGCTGATACGAACCTGTAAATCTGACCCTCTATTATTTGGACGTCCTCGTCCTCTTCCACCTCCTCCACCACCAAAGAAACTCGAGAAGATGTCACCGAGATCTCCCATATCCCCTTGTTGGAATCCCGAAAAATCAAACCCACCAAATCCTTGTCCTCCTCCTCCAGGCCCTCCAGCAGAGCCAAACGTATCGTATTGCTGCCTGCGTTTTGGGTTTCCGATGACCTCGTATGCCTCATTGATTTCTTTAAACTTCTGCTCGGCTGTCTTGTCTCCTTTATGCTTATCAGGATGCCACTCTTTCGAGAGACTCCTATATTTCTTTTTGATATCGCTTTCAGACGCAGATTTATCAATGCCGAGGGTTTCGTAGTAGTTTTTGGACATGAGCTCTGGGAGAGGATACTGGAAAATGTGATTTGTGATTAGTAATTTGTGATTCGTTCTACTACTTCTCTCCTTGATCACTAGTCACCAATCACTAGTCACTTTGGTGAATGTATTGCATAATGATATAAAATCATGAGCATGAAAAGGGGTTTTCTGCTATAATAACCTGATGGTTCACATAAATACACACACAACGAGGAAGGCACTTCAGCACGCTACTGCTGTGCTAGGGACACTATCGCTCGGACTTGTTGTCTACGGATTTTCTCAAGGAGGCTTTGAAAACTTGGAAGCAAGACTTCTCCCAAAAAGCCAAACTCATCAGACAGAGTGGGTGACAATTACTGCAAGACAAGTGATGTCAGGGGCTACCATTCCTGCTGATCGCAATGTTATCGTGCACATTCCTGAAGAAATTACGCGCATTTCACGCAAAGTATTGTTTGGGCGAAGAGGAGATGACGGACTCAACGGTATGAAAGGTATTCGCTACTGGGGATACTGCTTCCCACAAAACATTCACGACTCAAGCAATAATGTTCGCAGGGGATTCCCTGGAGACTTGTTCCTTTCGGAGGCAGAACGCGAATTCCGTCGTCAGGAGCTAATTGCTCAGCGAAGACGTACATTCTCTATCTTCGATAATCTCACTACAAAAGACTTAAATGAAACACAAAACAGGTTACAATCTCGCATTCGCCATCAGGTAGAAATCTTTACGGGTGGAAATACCTGCTTTGTCATGACCGAGAAATCTATTCCTGTTGGAGCGGACTTTGATGGTGATGGGCTCAATAACTCACTCGAACGTGGATATGGTTCTGATAATAAAAATCCTGATAGTGATGGAGACGGTATTACTGATGGACTTGAAGTGTTCCGCCTTGGATCGCACCCTACCAAACGTGACTCTGATGGTGACGGGATTATCGATGGTGTTGAGGATGCCAACCGTAACGGTCGCTTTGAACCTGGAGAAACCAGTCCTATAGAGTGGGATACAGACCGCGATGGTCTCTGTGATGGTCTCTGCAAGGTAAACAAGGGTCAAGACCTCCGTGGAGAGGACAAAAACCTCAACGGTATCTACGAACCTGATGCTGGTGAATATGACCCTAGAACTACAGATAGTGACGGAGATGGGGTATTTGATGAACATGAGGTATTCCTCTGTGTTCTCGGAGGTGGTGATGATTGTTAAAAAGCTCTTATTCCTGTATAATAATTCGATGACAACAAAACTAACACTCGTAACGGCACTCATGGTTCTGATGACACCAGCAACAGCACTTGCATACTTAAACCCTGACGAAGTACTGCTGAGTCGCGAACTTTTCTTGCCACCAACAGCACGTGAAGCACAAGCGCGTACCGCTCTTCAGTCTGGAGAATCTGCTGCACGTCGTGACCGCGAACAGGATCGTGCATTTGAATTGCAACACCCCGTAGTAGAGGAGCCTTTGCTTCCTGCTGCTCCAGAGCCACAGCAACAGTTTGGCTTCCCTCAAGGTGGTTACTTTGTTGTTCCAGGAACTGCACAAGGTGGTATTCCACAGGGACTCTTTGGTGCTGCACCTCAAGCAGGACTTGCTGATAGTGCAAACCTCGAACTGCTTCGCACGATGCGCTTGCTCTCTCGTGTAAACCAGAACCAAGGAGGATCAAACATGAACCAAATGTTGCACTCCTCTGCAGATGACCTTGCTCCGACAGGTGCAGGAAGTATTCTTGCTGCCAGCCTCATGCTTGGAGCAGTGTTCTACACAATCCGCAAAGCTGGAAAATCTGAAGCACAAATCCGCACGTTCTAAGAAGAATCGGAACTGGACTTAGCCCTAAGATAAGCCATTTTTGTATTATTATAATTTTAAAGCTCCTCGAAGCACACGCAGCTGCTAATTTTTTGGTACTGTAGTTGCCTATGAGACCGCTTTCACTCTCTGGCAAGCTTTGGTCGCTCCCAGAGCACACCGAGGCTCTCAACGCCTCTCACGTACTACTGCGCCTACTTACGGAGCGTGGTATCGCAGAAGATGCAAAGCTCGTCCCTCCGACGATCTATCCTGATATGCAAAAATCTGTGGATCGTATTCGTCACGCGGTCGACCACAAAGAGATGATTGGAATTTTTGGAGACTATGATTGCGATGGTGTGACCGCAAGTGCACAACTTGTTCGGTACTTTCGCAGGCAGAACACTGAAGCCTACGTGCGCCTTCCACATCGTGTACGTGATGGGTATGGACTGAAAAGTTCTATTGCCCAAGAAATTATCGATGCAGGAGTGAAGCTTCTTATTACGTGTGATACGGGAATTGCATCAGTGGAAGAAATTGCCATGCTCGAAGACAACGGCATCGATGTTATTGTTACCGACCACCACAGCGTGCACGAGGAGCTTCCAAAAGCTTTCGCACTCATTCATCCGATAGTAAGCACACATCCGCTGCCACACCCCTCTGGATCTGGTGTTGTCTTCGCTCTTATCTGTGCCCTAGAAGATGGAAAGTGGAGTGCCATGTATGAAGACATCGCTCTTGCGATGCTTGGCACAGTCGGAGACTTGGTAGAACTCAAAGGGCACAACCGCACACTCGTCCAACAGGGACTTAAAGCGTTTGCAAAAATTGAACACGGTCCTCTAGCGGATTTGCGTGATCGATGCGTCTCCAAAGACGCAACAATACGTTCTACGGATATTGCCTTCCGCGTCGCTCCCCGCATCAATGCTGCAGGAAGAATGGCAGAGGCAGACATTGCACTGAGTGCATTGCTTGATGGAGGAGACGCACTCGAAAAAATTAGCCTGCTCAACGAACAGAGACAAGACATTACACGGTCACTGCTTTCTGCTGTTGTAGAAGACTGCGAAGGAGGAGAGCAGCCCCCGTTGATTGCGCGTGTTAGTACAGAGTATCCACATGGCATAGTTGGGCTTATTGCCGGAAAGCTCACAGAGCATTTTGGTAAACCCAGTCTTGTTGCGCACAGTGATGGAGAGACCTGTACGGCATCGCTGCGCAGTCCGGCGTGCTATAACATTGCCGAGGGCCTTGGTCGCAGCGCAGATCTTCTGATAAGTTTTGGAGGGCACGCACAGGCAGCAGGATGCACATTCGCAATGAAAGACTATGAGGCGTTGCGCAGTCGATTGATAGAAGATGTACGCGCACATACAGATGAACAGTACCTCGTTCCAACACTGACTATTGATGCTGTGCTCGATGCCAAAGACATCACAGAAACATTCTGCGAAAAACTGCACATGCTCGAACCGTTTGGACAAGGAAATGCTGAACCACTTTTCGTACTACCAAATGTCACACTGCAAGATGCTCGTGCCTGCGGTAAGGACCTAACACATTTACAAGCACGTATCTGTGGCATTAAATCTATCGGATTTGGCTTGGCACATTTGGCGCAAGGCAAAGAGAAGTTAGACGTCGTGTGTCGCATCGGTATTGATGAATGGAATGGCAAGAAACAACCTCAGCTCTTTATAACCGATATAGGAACAAACATTGTGGCACAAAAAAAGGCGCACATCCGTACGCCTTAGTTAAAGATTCACTATTGCCTATACTGGAACCAATGTTCCCTCCATTGCGAACACTTCGACAATAGGATTTTCGAGTGCTGCAGAAATTTTAAATGCGAGAAGTACAGATGGGTTTGTATCCCCACGTTCGATACTCATAATAGTCTGACGACTAACACCAGTTCTCAGTGCGAGCTCCTCTTGAGTCATAGACTTTTCGAAGCGGAGACGGCGAATACTATTTTTGAGAACGGCTGTTGGCATGAGTGTGAGTGGAAATTAAAAGTAAAAAATTGTTTCCCTTTGGTTGGTAGATTGTACTGACTCTTTTTTTGTTTTCAAGAGAAAAATGACTGTGAATTTTTTTTTACGTTGCAAAAGTTCAAGAAAGAATAATAGTAATAGCAGAAAGTGCAAAAAGGTACGGCGTGAACCACGCAAGACTTCTGCTAATGACAAACTTTCTGAGGAATATAATGGCGAAAAAACTTGAAACAAATGATGTCGCAATTGCAACAGTAATAATTTGTGATGACGGAAGTGTGAGCTCTCCAGTAAATAAATCGAGTAGAGCAAGTACGGATGCTCCTGCGATAATCGGTACTGCCATCAGAAAAGAAAAATCGAGTGCATCCTTACGATCAAGCCCCATCATGCGCCCTGCAGAGATTGTTAGACCACTACGTGACAGTCCTGGAACCAGTGCGGCTGCTTGTGCAAATCCAATAAAGAACACCGACCGTGTTGTCAGCTTTCGTGGTTCTGACTGCGTCGGATGTAATAGGCGATGAAGTAGTTTGTGATGTTTATGCTTATGCATTTCTCCGAGTACCAGTACGAGACCTGTAACCGCAAACGCTACTCCGATACAGAGTAGGCTCTGGAAGTGTAGTGCGATAAAATCTTCTAAGAAAAATCCAGAGAGTGCACCGGGAATTGTTGCGATAACAAGCAAAACAAGTTTCGTGGAATTGCGCTCATCATTTCTGATCGGTGCCATAGCAAGATCGATCCACGTCTTTGCATACACGAGTAACAGTGCGAGCAATGTCCCCGCGTGTAAGAGTGTGTTGAGGCCCTGCATATCCTTGGGATCGATGTGTACATTAAAGAGCAGCTCTGCAAGCACCAAATGACCAGAGCTACTTACAGGAAGGAACTCTGTAATACCTTGGAGTGTGCCGAGAAAAAATGCTTGGAGAAGTGTCATGAGCTTAAGTGTACCGTTACCAACTTCCTCCTGCACCCCCACCGCCAAAACTTCCACCGCCAAATCCTCCACCACCAGAAGAACCTCCTCTCCCACCACCGCCACCTATCATCCATATACCCTCTTTGTTCTTTCTCTTCTTCTTTTGTTTTTTTAAGAATTCTCTAAATGGCGTACATTTGAGATAGAGCATAGACGCCGTGAAATCTGTCAGTGCGCCGATAAGTCCAATAACAAGAAAACCTACGAAACCAAAGAAGAAAAATCCAAACATCCCACCAATAAATCCTCCCTCCCACCACGACCTACTTGGAGAAATAGTAATGAGCACTCCAACGAGAAATTGGTAGAACATGAAGAAGATAAAGAATCCAAAGATCGAAACAAACACCCACAGCTCCGACGGTATTCTATCGAACCCTGTTGGGGATTGCGGGGCAACGTACTCTCCACCGATTTGAAGTTTAAGTGCTTCTACTCCTGAGAGAATTCCTCCAATGTAATCATCATTCTTAAAGTATGGAACGATTTCGTTATCGATAATTTGCTTGGCAGCTAAGTCTGGTACAGCACCTTCGAGACCGTATCCTGTTGCAATAAATAACTCATGATCTTCCACTGCAATCAGTAGCAAAATACCGTTATTCGTTTCTTTATTTCCTACTCCCCACTCTCTTCCTACGGTAAATGCGAGATCTCCGATGTCTTCACCCTCAAGAGAGGTGATAGTAAAGACCGCTATTTCGTTACTTGTTTCTCCACGATAGTTTTGCAAATCAATTTCGAGACTGCGCTCCTCCTCTGCAGACAACACACCTGCGCTGTCTGTTACAAAGCCATCAGGTTGCGGGATATCAAACGCGTATACGTTAGATGAAACTGCAAGAGCTAGAGAGAGGAGAAAGTATCGCATTAAAATTCTACATCAGGAGCATCTTCGGCACCTTCTTCTGCTTCAAAGAATTCCTCTGCACCGAAGCCAAAGACTTTTGCAAGAACAAGTGCTGGGAAGCGCTTCACTGCTACGTTGTAAATACGCACGATCTCGTTGTAGTCGCGACGAGAAACTGCGATACGGTTTTCTGTGCCTTCAAGTTGAGTCATGAGGTCACGGTAGGCTTGCGTCGCTTGAAGCGTTGGATAGTTTTCGAAGGTGAGCATGAGCCTTGAGAGAGCGCCTTCCATTCCGTTTGCAGCGCTTACTTGCTCTCCTCTGGAACCTGCGTTCATCCATTTTGTCCTCGCTTCTGTTACTTCTACAAACGTGCTTTTCTCAAACTCTGCTGCTCCCTTAACAGTGGAGACAAGGTTTGGAATAAGGTCGACACGTCTTTGGTACTGTGTTTCCACTTGAGCCCAAGAGCCATCGACTGCTTCGTGTGCTGTTACAAATCCGTTATAACCTGACCAAGCCCATCCTGCGAAGAGGACGACTACGGCAAGTGTAATGATGATAGATTTTTTCATAGGTACATTTAAGAAGAATTATGCATACAGTATTATGAATTATCAGAAAAAATGCACGTAAATCCACTTCTTATCCTACGCGAGTTTGCTCTTTGTTCTTGTGGCAATGATCTCTACAACAATAACAAGCACTGCTCCTAGTATCATCAAGCCAACAACCTGTGCAGTATCTCCGTTCCAGTCTGGAACGATATTTTGCATCCCGTCTTTCCATGGCCAGATTTTGCGCAAGCTTCCAATCATCAGACCTGTAAGAAGTGCGACAGTAAGATCGTGATACCGTGCAAAGAGCCAGCCCAATACTTGTGAGAAGGCAATAAGTCCAACAACCGCTCCGATACCAATAAGTGCAATAGGACCTATGTCACGGTTATTAACTGCAGAGAGTACAAACTCATACTTACCGAGAAGCACGAGGAGGAATGCACCCGATACTCCAGGAAGAATCATTGCGCAGATAGTAATAGCTCCACAGAGGACAAGGAACCACGCTGCTTCTGATGTTTGCACTGGTACAAGTCCGACAAGTACATAGGCAGCTAGTGCTCCAAAGATAAGAGCGACGATACGACGCGCTATCCATTGCTTCACACGCATGGCTACAATAAATATTGATGCAAACACTAATCCAAAGAAGAAACTCCAGACTGCAGTCGGCTGTGTTTCAAGTAAATGCTCCAATGGTGACGCCAGTAATGCGGCAGCACAGAGAATTCCAGCTCCAACTGATAATAAAAATCTCCACTTTGGTAGCGTAAACGCGTGGTGAATTTTCCCGCGGACTATATCACTCCAAAATTCCTTCTTACCAAAGAGGGCAATGGCATCGATCAGCTCTTCATATATCCCAAGAATAAAAGCCATCGTTCCGCCTGAAACCCCAGGAACAATGTCAGCAGCGCCCATGCAAAACCCACGAAGGAAGAGTCCGATGTATCTTTTTGTCATGTGAATCATTGGGGGGATAGTACTGGAATATTCTATACATTTAAACGAAAAAGTGACTGGTGATTCGTGATTTGTGACTAGATATTTTTTTCTAATCACTAATCACTAATCACTAATTACAAACTATCTGCAACCTACTCTGTTTGCACAAATACCCATTGCATCGCTAAGCTTACTGAAATGACCCCTTCCCCCTTCCACGGAATCTTTAGCGCGCTTGGGCAAGACCTGTCCACAAAAACTTCTGATGCACTCCCAGTGCACGCAGAAAGTGAGCCTATGGAAGAGGCAATTGTTCATCCAACTGGAAAGCAAGCAGGGCAAATCGCTGTAGATATTTACGAGCTTGATGCGTACTACATTATTCGCGCACCTATCGCTGGAGTGAAGCTCAGCGACATTGATATCGAAGTAGACGATAAGGTTCTTACTATTCGCGGAGCGAGGAACCCAAGTGATGACATTCCAAAAGATCAGTACTATCTTCAGGAATGTTTCTGGGGAGACTTTGAGCGATCTATTACATTGCCAATCTCTATCGATCCTAAAAAAGTAAAAGCGACATTCTCTAAAGACGCGATCTTAAAAGTGATCATTCCTAAAGAAGAGAAGGTAAAGATTGTGAGGATTTCCGAAGGGTAATTATTTCTTTGTCGCCTTCTTCTTTTTAGCAGGCTTTTTTGTCGTCTTCTTTGCTGTAGGCTTCTTTGCTGTCTTCTTCATTGCTACCGCTTGTCTCTTCGCAGGCTTCTTTTTGAGCTTTGCGTTTACCTCTGTTGGAATCAACTGCATGCTTTCGAGAACATCCTCTCCTCCCATTACCTGCCAGTCTACTTCTTTAAGAAGTGCCTTAAACTCTTTAAGAGTTTTCTGTGCGCTCTTTACTTTGTCTGCATCCGTAATAGATCCATCAAGGAAGTTCCAAAGTTCTACCTGCATAAGGTAGAGGGTTTGTACTTTTGTAAGTGCTGACTCTTTTTTGGTAGACATAGTATTTGAAGTAGGAAAATCAGATCATTGTAGCCAAGATTGGCCAAGAAGTCAATTGTAGAGGGATTAGACCCCAATAAAGGAACGGAACTTTACTGGATAAAACGCAAAAGCAAAGAAAAATTTCAGGTTTTTTGACTATTTTCGAACTTTTACGATATGTATATCTTTGTAAAACACACGTTTTGTCACAATATTTAGAATCTTCTTCGCAAAACTTCTGATACACTCCCATGCGATATGGCTATTACTCAAGCAATATTACCGGTCGCAGGCCTAGGAACACGCTTTCTCCCATGGACGAAATCTGTTCCTAAAGAGATGCTCCCTATTGGAAATCAGCCCATTATCGCCCGTATTGTTGATGAATGTATCGATGCAGGGATCACTGATATCTGCTTTGTGATATCGCAAGGAAAGGAAATGATTCCACAATTTTTTTACGAGCACCCAGAGCTAGAAGCAGAACTAGAGAAGCGCGGTAAGCTTGAACAGCTCAAGCATCTCCAGAAATATGACGATACGAACTTCCACGTGGTGTACCAAGAAGAACAGCTCGGAGATGGGCATGCAATTTTGCAAGCTGCAGACTGGGTAAAGACTGATACCGTTGCAGTACTCTTTGGTGACGACTTGTTTACAGGAGGGCGCAGTGGATTACAGCAGCTCATAGATGCTTATGATCAACTAGCAGAAGAAGATAGTGGAGCTATCGTTGCTCTGGAGGATCTTTCTGAAGAAGATATCCCTCATAAGGGTATTGTCGATATCGAATCGGAGCACAGTACTATTGCTAAGCTTAAATCTATTAAAGGACTTGTTGAAAAACCTAAAATTGAAGATGCACCAAGCAGTTTTGGAATTGTAGGTCGGTATCTTATTCCTAAGTCTACGATTGAAGCACTACCTACCGTTGCCGTGGGATACGATGACGCACACTCTCAAGGAGCTGCGGAAACATTGCTTGCAGCAGGTAATCAAGAAATTCGATTGATTGATGCATTAAAATCTCAGCTTGGGTCTATTCCTATTCTCGGACTAGAGTGCGAAGGGACTAGGCTTGATACAGGGACTCCTGAAGGATACGTGCACGCTGTGCAAGTACTTGGAGTACTTGGATAACATTTAGTTGTCGTCGTCTGCTTCGTCGGAGTCGTTTTCGTCGTCATCTGATGTGTCTTCATCATCGTCAGAGTCATCATCGTCGTCGGAGCTGTCATTATCATCGTCATCATCGGAGCTGTCGTCATCATCATCGGAGCTGTCGTCGTCATCATCGGAGCTGTCATCATCATCGAAGAAGTCATCGAAGTCTGCATCGTCATCATTGTGATTGTCTTGGAAGTCGTCATCGTCTGAGTTGTCGTCATCTTCTATCGAAGTATAATTATTGTCATCATCTTCGTAGTAGCGATAGTCGTAAATGTCGTCGTCGTCAGAGTCGTCATCATCTCGATTGCCATATCGCCTCTCTCTTGAGAGATAGTCACGGTCGTATGTTGGATAGTATGACCGCAAGCGATCTGGGTTGTAGTTACTGGTATCTATATACTGCTCGATCATACAAATGCCCTGAGCGTTGTAGTACAAACAGCGTTGTGAAGGCCCGTTAGAATAACTGGCACTCGCTGTACGGTTTCGTAAATTACTTCCTCCAGTCCGAGAGTACTGCACATTCTCGAAAAATACGGCTGCATTCACTGGGTGTGCTGCAGTGAGAACCAAAAGAACCGTGATAAGTGAAACGAGGCGTGTGCTCATAGGAAGCAAACGCTATCACGTACTACCAAAGACAAGCAAGATTTACCTTAGAAACATTGGTAACCAACAGGCTGTCCGTGGTTTCCACGTCCAAAACGTGCGTATGAGAAGTTCATACAGTAACTATCTGGGCTAAGTTGATGTGCACGGATAGGATCTTGGTATCCACGCCACTGCGCGTAACGAGCTGTAAAGTTATAGCTTGTACCCCCTTTGCGGTAGAAAGGGTGTAGAGTGCTTCTTTTGGCGTAAATTGGGTGGAAGTAGGCAGGAGAGTTCACACGGGCAACTCCGTACTTCTTCGCCTCTTTAGCAAAGCGCTTTCTGCGGTTTTCATCACGAGTACGTGTTTCGTATGGGTGCTCACCATAGCGCACATCAGAAACAAACCCGTTATATGCTGCAGAGCTAGGGATTAGTGCTGTAAAACCGATAAGAGCGGCTAGGGAGAGGGTTAGTGCGTTTTTCATAGCGTGTTATATTACTATATTTTAGAGGTGAGTCAAGTATTATATAACTAAGATTACCTGTCTTATTGCTACTTTCCAGATGGAAAAAGGCTTCGCTGTCTTCTTGTCCCTTTTTTCTTGATAAAAAAGGGACGAAAAAATCAAGACGAGCGCAGACTCGTGCGAAGCAATAAAAGAAGTATTGTTCTGTGCGCACGTTCAACCAAGTTCCCTTCGGGACTTGGCATTCACGCGCTATATGAGAAAAATGAGTCTTTTCTTCGCCCTCAAACAAGTGCGCTCATCATTACGGATGATGAACTCGTTATGCCACTGTAGTGTGAACGAAGATCACCCCGCAGTACTATCAATCTAGCGACGCAGTGCGAAGCTGCGCAGCAGACTTCGTCCAGGAGCGCTCGGGGTTGTTCTGTCTTCATGTCTTCGTTCACATCTGTGGCAAAGATTTTTGGTTACTTTTCATCGGAAAAGTGACATAAAGAACAAGCTGATTTCTTTTCTCCTTCGCAATTCCCTAAACAACGAGTATACTTAAGCTTACCTTCTCTCATGAACCGATTAATTACTTTCGCTGGCAGCGCTACGCTTATTCTATTATTTACATTTGTAAACGCAGATTCTGCATACGCACTAGCAGGTTCTGACCCTAATTCTTCTAACGATTCTACACAGCGAAACTTTCGCCGTCCTGTAGGTCTTCAGGAACGATATCGTCGTAACAAGAGATCTTTGGAACGCAGAACACGTGATCAGTTTACAAATCCTGTCGATGGTCAGAGCACATTCCACAGAAGAGAGGATTACCTTCGTGACGCATATCAAAAAAGATTCGATGCTGATTTGAAATCTCGCGAATATAGTGGTGTGCGCCGTGCAAATGTTCGTGATGACAGAGAGACACGTTCTCTCGACTCTGGATTGCGACGTCTTCGTCGTGCAGAGCGTGGAGGTGGAGTGCGACTAAGAGCGTTGTCGACCCCTGCAGGTACAAGCAAGACTGCGCAAGATCGACGCGAGCGCGCAGCTGCATATCGTAAGAAAGTTGTAGAAAATCAGATCCAGCGTTACAGCGAATCCGATAATGTAGACTGCAGCGTCTTTAGTGGTCGCAGACAGGCAACGTGTTACTACAATCTACGGAGGGATAATTAAAGCTCTTTCTTTAACAGATCTATCTCATCTCGAAGATCTGCGGCTTTCTCGAATTCGTAGTTTCTGGAAGCGAGTGACATCTGAGCTTCCATCTCTTCTATCAGGCGCTTCTTCTCGTCTTTAGGGATCTTAGTGTGGTCACGCTTCGGTCGACGCAGCTCTAAGGCTTTTTCGCCATCTGCTATATCGTGAATTGCTTTGATGATGGTCTTTGGTGTAATGCCGTGCTTCTTGTTGTGCTCTTCTTGTAGTGCACGACGACGATTGGTTTCATCGAGAGCTTGTCGCATTGCATCAGTTTCTTTATCGGCGTAGAGCGTGACGTGTCCGTTGACGTTACGCGCAGCACGACCAATAGTCTGAATCAGTGCATCACGTGAGCGCAAGAACCCTTGCTTGTCGGCATCGAGAATTGCAATGAAACTTACTTCCGGCAAATCCAGTCCTTCTCGTAGCAAGTTAATTCCTACGATGATGTCGATCTCTCCTACGCGCAGAAGCCTAAGGATTTCAATACGTTCGAAGGTGTCGATATCACTGTGTAAGTAACGCACATTAAAGCCTTGGTCACGCAAGTATTCATCCAGTTGCTCTGCAGATTTTTTCGTGAGTGTTGTCAGCAAGATGCGCTCTCCTCGTGCGATAGTTTCGTTGAGCTCTTTGGTAATATCGTCAATCTGGTTCTTTGTAGGCTTAACCGTAACAATCGGATCGAGAAGTCCTGTCGGACGAATGATTTGTTCTGCGATCAGCTTCTTATCCGTCTCTCTGTATTCGTATTTACCAGGAGTTGCTGAGGTGTAGACACGCTGCTTTGTGCGCGCTTCGAACTCATCAAATTTGAGTGGTCGGTTATCATGTGCACTCGGCAAACGGAATCCGTATTCTATAAGAGTTTGCTTTCTCGAACGGTTACCTTCGTACATTCCTCCCACTTGTGGCACAGAGATATGCGACTCATCGATGAACATGAGGAAGTCATCAGGGAAATAGTCGAGCAGCGTGCTTGGTGGCATATCTGGTTTGCTCTTATTGCTTAAGTACCGCATGTAGTTTTCGATTCCTGTGCAGTATCCCGTCTCCATCATCATCTCGATATCGTACTCTGTACGTGTGCGGATGCGTTCTGCCTTGGCGATCTCTCCCGCGTCGTGCAGTTGCTTTTCTCTGGTGTCTAATTCTTTTTTGATACCATCGATAGCTTGGTCGATCTTCTCTTTTGTCGTCACGTTATGCGCGGCAGGGAAGATCACTACTTTTTGCAAATCTGTTATCAGTTCTCCGGTAAAACTATCCACTTCTTGAATGGTTTCGATTTCATCGAATGGCATCTCAACACGGAACACTGTGTCTCCACCTGGAGGGAAAATTTCTACAGTGTCTCCAAGTACATGGAACTGTGACTGCCTAAATTCCATGCCACTGCGTGTGTATTGAATGTCTGTTAGTTGCCGCAAAAATTTATCACGTTGAATTTTCTGACCGCGTTCTATGGTAATAGCGAGTGCCTCGTAATCAGCAACATTACCAAGACCGTAAATACAACTCACAGAAGCTACGATGATCACATCTTTTCGTGTGAGCAGATTGTGCGTAGCTGCGTGACGGTACTTGTTGATTTCATCATTGATCGACGCATCTTTCTCGATGTACGTATCTGTCGATGGCATATACGCCTCTGGTTGATAATAGTCGTAATACGACACGAAGTAACTTACGGCGTTATCTGGGAAGAATGCCTGAAACTCACTACACAGCTGTGCAGCTAACGTCTTGTTGTGGGCGAGAACCAGCGTCGGGCGCTGAAGCTCCTGAATAACGTTTGCGATCGTAAAGGTCTTTCCTGTTCCCGTAGCACCTAGAAGAATCTGGTGCTGCTCTCCGGATTTAATAGTTTTTACGAGCTTTTTTATAGCCTCTGGTTGGTCACCAGTAGGCTTAAAGTCGGAAACGAGCCGAAATGGAATCTGATCAGACATGTCGGGCTATTGTACTCTTCGAAAACTTCTGCTCAAATGGATTCCTTTTTAAAAAGGGATTTTTATGAACAACGCATCTCTCCAGTATCCACCCCCATTTGCCCACGAAGAATCGTGGCAATTTGCGTGGGAAGCAGCGCATAAGCGTACAAAAGATCTGTTAATAGAAGAGTATCGTCGCTTTCAGTCCAATCTGCGTGCGAGCACTTCGAATAACCTTATATTGCAGATTGAAGAATTACATACAGAGAATCGTGGAGAGCATCTTGGCCTTATCGCAGGTATTACTAACGGAAAGCGAGCACCGCTGTTTTTACAGCCTGAGCAGATCGCAGATGTGATTAATTGCACAGATCCTGCAGACCGAGTCCAATTATCGAGAGTCCTATTTTGGGAACGTATCTACAATCTAGTTGATGATTTGAATATTGAAGAAGAACTGGAAGAGGGGGCTGATGATGAAGGTGATGAAGACTACGGTTGGAATGGAGGCTCAAATCCTGCAGATGCACTGGTCTTTCAAGATGCTCCTCCAGCAATAGAAATTGACTGTGATCAGCAGTACGACAATATCATTTCTGGACAGCCTGATCTTAAAGACCTGTATTTCGCTATTTTGAACGGAAGACTCTGAGAATAATGGCCGCCTTTTTCTTATGGTCTCTCTTGTCCCTTTTTTCTTGATAAAAAAGGGACGAAAAAATCAAGACGAGCGCAGACTCGTGCGAAGCAATAAAAGAAGTATTGCTCTGTGCGCACGTTCAACCAAGTTCCCTTCGGGACTTGGCATTCACGCGCTATATGAGAAAAATAAGTCTTTTCTTCGCCCTCAAACAAGTGCGCTCATCATTACGGATGATGAACTCGTCATGCCACTGTAATGTGGACGAAGATCACCCCGTAATAGAGCCAAATATAGTGACGCCGTGCGAAGCTGCGCAGCAGACTTCGTCCAGGAACGCACAGATACATTCTGTCTCTATTACTTCGTCCACATCTGTGGCAAAGATTTTTGGTTACTTTTCATCGGAAAAGTAACATATTCTGTATGATGCGCATAATGATCGACCTCCAAGACCTCCGCGCCCGTCCCGAAGCCTACGAAAAGGCTGCTAAGGATAAAAACCTCAAGATAGATCTTGATGCATTCTTCGCATTGGACGATAAACGCAAAGAGCTTATCCCAGCTGTCGAAGACAAGCGCGCAAAGCAAAACGAGGCGAGCAAGCAGATACCAAATCTCAAGGGAGCTGAAAAAGAAGAGTTGCTCAGTGAGATGAAAATCTTAAGTGACGACCTAAAAAAAGCAGAGAGTGCTCTTAAAGATATTGAGACCGACTGGAAGGCGATGCAATACACATTCCCTTCTGTGCCACTCGACAATGTACCAGTGGGGAAAGACGACAAAGGAAATGTAGAAGTACGCAAAGAGGGTGAACTTCCGACGTTTGATTTTGAACCAAAGGACCACGTTACTCTTGGAGAAGCTCTGGATATTATTGATATCCCCCGCGGAGCTAAAGTTAGTGGTGCTCGCAATTACTATCTAAAGGGCGACGGTGCTAGGCTGCAGCAAGCGGTAATGCGCTACACAATGGATCACTTACATGCGAAAGGATTCACATTGTTCTGTCCTCCACTCATGGCAACATACGAGTGCTTTATGGGTACTGGGTTTTTCCCCGGTGCAGATGAGAACCAGATCTACAACGTCGGTGGAAAAAATGAGGAAGGCGAACTAGAAAGTGACAACCTGCATTTGATTGGAACATCAGAAGTAACTGTCTGTAGTTACCACAAAGATGAGATTGTTGATGCAGAAACACTACCACTGCGTTACGCCGGATACAGTGCGTGCTTTCGCAGAGAAGCAGGAACATACGGTAAAGACACGAAGGGTCTCTATCGTGTGCACCAGTTTGAAAAAGTAGAACAGGTAATTCTCTGCAAGGCAGACCAAGACGAAGCACTAAAAATCTTTGAAGAGATCCGCAACAATGCAGAGGAAGTATTGCAGGCACTAGGTCTCCCATACCGCGTAATCGATGTGTGCACTGGAGACATGGGGAAAGGAAAGGTCTTTATGCAGGACATCGAAACATGGATGCCGAGTCGTGACAGTTACGGCGAGACACACAGTTGTAGCTACCTCGGAGAGTATCAATCTCGAAGGCTGAATATTCGTTACGCAGAAGATGGCGAAAAGAAGTATGTCCACACGCTGAATAACACGTGTGTTGCCAGCCCGAGAATTCTGATCCCAATTCTTGAAATCTATCAGAACGCAGATGGAACAATTACGGTTCCTGAGGTTTTGCGACCCTACATGAATGGGCAAGAGGTAATAGGTGGATAAGAGTGCAAAGTCTATTATTAGATGTTTTTTTGCTGTGTGAAGCAGAAAAATTGAGCAGTACGAAAATTATTGAATATATCTGACAACTTCATCAAGATGTTGCCACTTTTTCCTACCCCATACACCTTATGAGCACAGCAGAAGCTATTGCCTTACCAGCAGTTGAATCCCAAGATGAAGAAGTACAATTGAAGGAAATTATTGAACACCTATCTGTACAACAGGCACTTGAGACCACTACTCAACAAGAGGATGAAATCCTTGCCCAAGCACGCCAATCCCTAGCGGATCTCTTCGAAAGAGAGCGTAATGAACATGTCGATGCGGTAGGCAGCGACTGAGATCTGCATAAACAAGCCATATTCAGACCCTCCACAGCGAGGGTCTTTTTTGCTATAATATAGTGATATGTTTCTACTTCTCGCAGGATCAACGGAAATGGCCCGGGCACTCATCGTCGATGAGTTCCTAGGGGGTCATGAAGATTGGAGACACCTGGCCTTAGAAGATATTCAAGACCAAGAAATGGATGAAGCACCAGGTATGGAAGATATGAGTGAAGATGATATCTTTGGATTCCAAATGGCTTTTATGACAATGGTTGCCTGTGAATGTGCCAAAGAGGCGAGGGCACAGGGCCACCGTATATTAATTACCTGTCCTGAAAGTGAGATGCTCGAAGGAATTTATAACGAGATTGAAGAGCCTATTATCAGTGTATTTTTAGGAATAGAAGAAGACTCTGATGGCTTTGATCATGTAATAAACAGCAGCGAAAAATCTATGGTAGAAGTGTGCAAACTTCTCAATGATATTATTCAGGCGCAACCCGCGTAAACACAAAGTATGTACAAGTACGGGAATAGTGTATTTTTGGCTATAGAAAAACAAAAGCTAGAACTGTATGAACCCTATTGAGTGCATCTCATATTATAAGTACCATCTGGTCAATAATTGAATCCCCCAGCAATACTCATGGTAAATACCTTTCGACTCGACGGTGATTATAACGATGTATCAACAGCATATGATAAAATCAGAAAAAAGGACCCTGCAATGGGGGTAGATACTGCAAGCAGATTAAATGAACCAACTCACCCACAAAGTATTACAGCAATAGACATAGTTACTAACAGGGGTATAGATGAGATTAGAAACATGCTTGGAGATCTTGCTGTAAGCGTGGAAGAGCCTTCAGACGAAGTACTTGAAGATGCTATGATGTAGAGGTGAATACCTTTTTAATAGCCGACGACTCTGATGCAAAAGCCCTTTGGCTCACTGCACTAGTTGAGAAGTCTGGTATTGCAGACACGGTACATCGTGCTCGTACAACTGATGATGCGAAGAAGCTTATTGATGAACACAAACCTTCTTATGCATTTATAGACTACGAAATGCCATCAGAAAACGGCCCTGCCATTATCACCTACCTCCGAAGCGTAGTACCAGAGGCAAAGATCGCAATGGCGAGCTCTTCTAATTCCGATCATTACCAGGCAGATGCTGAACAGGCAGGCTCTGATACATATATTTGCACCTCATTTGAGGAAGATGAAGTAGTAGAAAAAGTCATGGATACGCTAGAAGAGTGGAAATAACAAAACACCCCCTCCTTTTGAGAAGGGGTGAACGTAGACCTTTGGTTGTCGGCGGGAAGAGTTATCCCTGAGTGTGCTTTCTGGATCCTTTTTCAGGAAAGTTTTCTAAGGTGAGCTGAATTTTCTTGAGATCAATTTCTTCCTGAGCAGTCATTCTTGGTATCAATAGATTGACGTCTATATTTGATACCAATGCGACCCAAGTCGCTATCTCTGGCCACCAGCATCTATGTTCTGGTGGGAAGTAACCCTCTTCTCCGGCATAGACACATTTAAGACTCTTGTTAACTCGCATGTAGTCTTCACCTAATCCTCGGTTATTCATCACCGAGGATATTTGATTGAGAAGAGTCTTTAAAGACTTTTTCTCATAACCCAGAAGTAAATTTAGCAAACTTCTTCTGTGTTCCCAGGTCACCACTGTTACATTTGGCAACATGTGCATGACATCTCTCCGACATAAAAAGAACTACTATTCCCCAGGGAAGAGCCCCCAAAGAATGGCTCTATTCTACTTAATTAATAGTATTGTGCAAGCTTTAATTGTTTTGTCAAATATCCCTGTAGAGCAGGAAATATAGGGTATTGTGTAATTATAGTAATTATGTTATAATAATACTCGTACCTGGAAATATACAACAAAAATCCTTCTCCATGGCAAACAAAAAACCATCACTTCCTAAGGCTATCGCACTCACAGCAGGAGTTGCTCTTATGCTTCCAGTAGCTACTTCCTGGCAGAGCATGTTTGGGTCTGTCCATAAGGCTATCGGGAGCTCTATTACCGTAGACTCTGCCAACGCAGAAAAGGAGCGTATGGAAGCTGAGATGAACAAGATGATGGAGCAGATGCAAAAGCTTGAAGATCTGATTAAGAATTTGGAACAAGAGTAAGCAATCTTCCAGTATGATAGTCGGGTGAAAATTTTGTTTACCCGTTTTCCGTATACATCCGCTCATGGCGGTGCTGAAAATCAGACCGAAAATCTGATGAAGGAACTTGTCGATCGTGGACACGAAATGAGTTTTCTGGGAAGTTGCCCAGAACTTCTGAAGCGTTGTGACGCATTGCACATTGCAAATCTCAATGTGCAGATAGGAAACCCTCCTGTGACGAAGTGGGATGCTATTAGTTTTATATGGCGAAAAATAGCGATGAAAAAGAAACTCCACAAGGCACTCGATGCAATGGGGAATATAGATGCACTTTGCATGATAAGCCTGAGTGAAAAAATTCTTCTGACTCCGTACGCTCTTAAAAAAGGTATCAAAGTAGTGTGGATAGAGCACGACACTGTTGGTGATTGGCTTGCGAAGAACCCGTCACTCCCTCATCTTAAAAAACTGAGTAA
>ENA-OREN01000639-OREN01000639.1-marine-metagenome-genome-assembly--contig:-NODE-639-length-48000-cov-4.867454_pt1 | contig 48000 bp, 42 predicted proteins | sample MGYA00248624_ERZ508555 | MGnify/ENA primary metagenome ERZ508555 (study PRJEB26222, sample SAMN06267773) | marine metagenome | isolation source: Saanich Inlet, British Columbia, Canada | place... | reverse complement strand
CGGCTCTGGGGAAACTACCCTGCATGACAGACAATATCCCTTCAACGATCAGGGAGATTGTCGATGCCACTCAACGAGAAACAAAATCACTTCGCCCACGCTTATGTAGCGTGTGGTGGAAATGGTCGTGCCGCAGCCATACAGGCCGGATACAGCCCCTCCAGCGCCGCCAAACGTGCCTGTGACCTGCTCAAGGTCCCGGAGGTACAGGAAATCGTCCAGCGCCACCGTGACACCGTTCTGAAGGGCACAGAGAACTTCGATGTGGTCGAGGAGCTGATCGGCCTGTACAGGATGTCGGTCGCGTCAGGGAGCCTTGCCGTGGCGCATAATGCTCTGGCGACGCTGGGGCGTCTGCATAATCTTGAACCGGCCAGACGAGTCGAGGTCAGGACCCTCGATCCTGACGAGATCGACCGACAGATCGCCCACTACCTTGATGTGATCGGGACTGGTCAAAACAAAAGGCCCCCGGGCGCGATGCCTCGCGGGAGCCCGAATTAATAGTCTGTTAGCTCGGCTGAGTGGTGATTGTAGCAGGGCTTTCGGCTACTTTCTGCTTTTCTATTGATCCCGAAATTTCTCCGCCGGATGTGACAAGCAGTTCTTTATACAAAATCTCGCCTGTTAGCTTTCCTGTCGCCTTGATTTCAAGGGACTTAGTTGACGTGACCTTGCCATCAACAGAACCAGCTATTGATAGCTCTTCACATTCGATTGTTCCTTTGACACTGCCGCCTTCGGATATCTGGATTGAACCCGCTACGACCGTCCCGTCGAACTGACCACGAATTTCTGCTTTGTCGCAGTCAGAGATGTCGCCCTTGAGGACCACGCTCTCCCCAATCGTCACAACCCTTTCCGCTTGTTTGGTCGCAAATGCCCGTTTCTCGGGCTCTGAATTTGATACAGGTCGGCTTGGATCCCCATAGGGATGAATATGGTTGTTGAGTGAGGGAAGAGGTTGGGGCTGGTTCGGTGCTACTTCTGGAGCGGGTTGTGGGTGTTTGGTGAGAACATCTTTGAGGTTCATTGGTGCGTCTCCTAGAAGAGGGTGATTGGTAGGCTGGATATGTCCGACCAATAAGGCTGGTTATTGTTTGAATTTTGCTAATGCCAAGGCATGTAAGTTTTTTCGTCTTTCTATTGCCCCAATCACCACACAGTCCTGACAAGTTGGCCGGTTACTCAAGCTCCATCAACCATACGGAGCCCCGCATGATATCCCTCTCATTGTTAAAAGCCACATTTTTCCTTGGGCTCATCACAGCCCTCACTGCGTGTGGGGCCTATGACGTTGCAGAGCTGAAGGAAAAGACCATTGATACGACCAGCTACAGTGGAGCTGTTGCTGAAGAGTACCGCAAATTCGTAACCTTTGAGGCTGATCAGATGATGGACTGGCAGGACGCCGGTTATTTCGCAGCCAAGGCGTTGAAGGTCCTCGATGACCCAACAGCCGCACAGCCGGAAAATTATAAAAACTGGAATATTGACCAGCAGTTCGTTGATGACCTCGAGGTCGGTCAGGGACGGCTCAGAATTGCTATGCGGCTGATTTCTCCGGAGGAGGGGGCGGTGAACCTAGCCAAAGCCATCACCAGCTTCGATTGCTGGGTCGAACAGGCGGAGGAAGGTTGGCAGATCGATCATATTGCTGCCTGTCAGACGTCATTCAATGATGCTCTTGGCGATTTAGAGCAGCAGAAGAACATCAAGATTACCGATGCTGGAGAAGCAACGGTGCGGCTGGTGGTTCACCATGATTTAGACAAGTCGTATCCGCATTCTGATGACCTCGTCTTGATCCAATCTTTTGCTTCTAAAGGCTGGGATGACCTTCAGCTGCATGTTCATGTCGTCGGGCATACCGACCGCTCCGGAACAGATGAGCACAATAAAAAGCTTTCCGTATCCCGCGCATTGGCTGTCGTTAATGCCATTAAGTCCACTTGGCCGGGTGAATACACTTTCAGCATAGAGGGTCTTGGTGAAACTACTCCTGCTGTCGCCACATCCGATGGTGTTCCAGATGTTCGAAACCGTCGCACAGAGGCTGAGGTCACGCTCTCTATCGAACCGGAATTCCCCTCAATCGAAACTGCTATCCGCTAAGCAGTTTCAGGGGAGAATCGAAAAATGTTACGGCCAACAAACTTCTCAGAACATAAATATTTCTATCTCGGAATTACGGCTCTATGCGGTGTAATGCTGCTCTTCACGGTGGGGAGTAGAATCAAGGGTGCCGAGGCACAGGACATAGATTCATCAAGCCATGCTCAGGTTAAAGCAGCCGCTATCACGGACGGTCCTTACGAATGGGCATACGACCATATTTCTGGAGTTGGTCATGTGGTGTCGATGGGGGGTGAGACGACCAGTGGGGATGCCCTGAGGGTCCGCTTTGATCCCGAGCGGGGTTGTCATGCGGCCGAAGTCTTTACGACCTTCATCATGCAAGATGCTCCTGAGGATTATGTCTTTGATAGACCTCGGGACATTCTTATCAACATGGGTCTGGCAGGGTTCGGCGGGATTGACACTGATAGAATTGAGACCTTTTCAGGAAGGGTCGTTTCTGTGTTCGATATGCGGTCGTTCAAGGTCGCTGTGGTGTCGCTTGGTTTTCGGGATATCTACGACTGGGCGATGACCCTGCATGGTCAAGCCGTAAAGTTCAGTGTTGGTGATACCGCTTCTGCGCTGACTGGTATGTTCAAAAGCCCTGAAAACCTTTGGGACATCGGCTTTTTTTTCGAGGGTCTAGAAAAAGGACAATCGGAATGTAAGGCCGATACTACGAACGGTGGAGTGGTGAATGTCGCCGTTCAAGCCAAAACGCAAAAGCCTTCCTCACCGTTCATGGATCGAGCCGTGTCTAAAAGCTTCGGGCATTGGGCAGATGGCCGTTTCAATCGGTTCATCTTCAATCGCCACAGCGCGGAACCTCAGGAAGAAGAATCGTCAGACAACGCTGATAGTTGGAAGATAGAGTTTTTCGGTGAAACTATGATCATGGTCACCATGCCGGGACGGATCACGCATGGTGACCGGCTTATGTTCCGCCTAAATCCCAAAGAAGACTGTGATCAAGCTGAGATGATCACCTCATTTTACAGCACAGCAAATAGCCCTAACTTCCCGCGTCTTAAGGGCAAGGTGATTGGCTTCGAGTTCGCCGTCAACGAACCAAACGTCGTTGATCCGGAGGACAGCACCACAACCGCCGGGGGCACAGTTGTCAGTGTGTCACCGTTCCTTTTTGGACATCGGGCCACGCTGACCTTTGGATATCTACCAGTCGACTACTGGAAGCTATGGATGGATGGGAAGACCGCTTCTCTCGCGATGCTTGAGGGCAATGGGATCGTTCCCGGTGCCTTCTTCGATATCACCGACAACAGCTGGGGCCTCGATGGCTTCGTTGAGAAGATTAGCAAGGCTTCCGAAATATGTCGCGGAAGCCAGACCGTAGAACGCACCTGACCGGGAGGAACAGCATATGGCCGTAGCACTGGAATTTTTGAATCTCGTCATCCCGATCGAGAAGATCGAGCAGCACTACCCGGGCGGATGGGGTCGTTATCTCGATGACCATAAAAATCTAATCGGAAGACGAATCTGGTTTGATGATTATCTCCTCCGGGATGGCGCAATGAACCCCAAAGATATGAGCGATTTCATCGACGAATGGGTAGGATTTGGCCTTCACACCATAGAGGAGACGAGGGGAAAGCCATGTTGGGTAGATTGCTGCGTTATCTCGTCAGCCTTTAGTGCCCCGACACTGCCCTGTAAATGGATACAGATGTCTGCTGACGGTTGGTCGGCGTCTTTGAAGGGGCGTCAACAAGGCGACGTCGTGGGCCGAAAAGAAATTGCAGCGTAGGTTCACGCCAAGAGAGCCTTCATAGCTAAAGCGGATAGGTCAGCACACTGATTGCCTCATGCATTGCCTGACGGTTCTCAAGGCCGGATGAGTAAACGTCGAAGGTAAATTCCTGCTTATGCGCGATCAGGTAATGGATCATGTCAGTCTGAACTCGGGCATTCTGGAGTTGGGTGACAACGGTCTTGCGGAATGAATGGAAGACCTTTCGTTGGTTGTCGTATCCGAGTTCGACCGTCAATCGCTTGAACCGTTTGCTCATCGCCGATGATGGATTTGCTGCCCTGCTAGGTATCAGACGTCCGCCACCGTTAATTTTGATGAGTTCGTCGATCCTAGGTTGAAGGGCAGGGTGGATGGGTATCTTGCGGATGGCTGCATCTGTTTTGCCAGACAGATTGTTGATGAAGTCGCCGTCAATGATGTCGGCCCCTGTCCATGAACAGATTTCGTCGAGACGTGCCCCGGTCCACATGCCGAGCCAGATGACATCTTGGAGTGCCGTGTTGTCAGCTGATCGCCATAGGTGAACTGCTTCCTCTGGCGTCCATGCTGCCCAGCTTTTGCTACCCTTGTCTCTTCGGTTTTGTCGCCCCGTTGTTCTGAACCTGAATATCGCCTCTGTGTCTCTGAGGAGGTCACGATCTTCCAGAAACCGGGCATAGGCTCTTATATGGGACAGGTTTCGTCTGATAGTCGCTGTGGCAAGACCGTCCTTCTGCTGTCTTCGCTGAAGCCACTTCCCTACCTCGCCCTTGGTAATAGTCGATAGCCGGGGGAAGGCACGCGCAAACGTCCTGACTTCGCTCTCTGCCATGCGGTTGGTTTTGTCGGCCACGTCGTAGCTTGGAAGCCACTCCTCGATTAGGAAGTCGGTGGGCATATCCGAGCCGAAGGAAGCGTTTACGAACTGATGGATGTCTTCACCACCCGGTGTTCTGCGGATGGCATCAATCTTTGATGGATTTACCGGGTCATTCTCCAGTACCGAGTTCCATCCTCCCGGTATCTGGGTGTCAATGAACTGGACAATCGCATCGTCGAATAGATCATCGGCTTTGTCGTATCTTCGAGGGTCGTCTGGCTCTGGGTGTTCTTTGCGAATTTCCTCTGACCGTTTGCGATAGGCCTTGGCAAGATCCATCAACCTGCCGGGTTCGCCTCTGTGCAGGGCAATCTTTGCGTCTAGTAGCTCCCGCTGAATGCCGATCCGCATCTTCGCTGTCCGCAGATCGGCCGTCTTGAGCGAAACCTTGTACTCTGAACGACCCCCAAAATGCTCTCGGACATCCTCCGGGATCACCCGTCGGAAGAAGTAGGTGTTGTACTGTTGATGTAGGTTTGGAACTTTGTCGCGGCGCATGTCGGATACCATTTGTACCCGGTATTTGTACCCGGTTTTCGATCGTAAATCACCAGAAAACAAGGAAAACAATGGGTTATAGTTTTTTGTCGACCCCTCCCCTACGGGATACCAACTTTTCCGGGGTTTATGGCCTCGGTGCCGCGTTTTTCCAGACTAATTCTCATCCTTCAGAATGTGCACCCAGCCTGATCGCACGCGCCGCTCCCCTCAGCTCGCCGCCGCGACGATCTCGCCGAACTCCTCGTCGCTGACCTGGCGGCGGACCGTCTTGATCTTCGCGCGCAGGGCTTCGATGACGGCGGGCTCCTGGCCTTCGGGGATGGTCAGGCCGAGCTCGTCGGCCTTGGCGCGCACCGCCCAGGGCCCGGAATAGTGGCCGAGCAGATTGTGCTGGGTGTTCCCGAAGACCTCCGGCTTCATCGACAGGTAGGACCAGAAGCCTTCCTCGGTCGGCGGCACGCAGTAATGCACTTCCACCAGATGTGAGAAGGCGGTGCGGCCGACGAAGGGCATGGTGTCGGGCATCGGCCAGGGCATGGTCTCCGCGACCAGTTCCGACAGCTCGGTCATCCGGTCGAGCTTGATGCCGCAATCGAGGCCGTAATACAGCTGGATCACCGAGGCGACCTCGGCGAAGCAGGCGATGTGGGCGCGCTCGCCCAGCCCGTTGACGCAGGCGTCGATGATGTCCGCACCGCCCTCGAGCCCGGCATAGAGTGCCGCGGCGGCCATGCCGACATCGTTGTGGGTGTGCAGCGCGATCTCGGTGCCCGGCAGGCGCCGTTTCATCTCGCGGACGACGTAGGTGTAGACCCGGTAGATCGCCATGCCGTTGATGTCGTCGAGCCGGATCATGTCGGCACCGGCCTCGACCAGCTTGCCGCAGACCTCGGCCAGCCGGTCGATCGGGATGCGCGTGCAGTCCTGGATCAGGCAGCCGACCTTGCGGTCGGGCCCGGCCTTGGCGCGGGCGTAGGCGACCGAGCCCATGGCCCGGTCGATGGCCTCCTCGATGGTGATGCGCGCGCCCGCCATGGATTCGAACAGGCACATCTGGTGCTCGGAGAAGGAGAAGCACAGGGAGGCGTAATCCGCCCCATGGTCGTAGTTCAGGTCGATCTCGGGCTTGGCCAGCTCCGGGTTCAGGACGGCCGTCGGGTGGACCAGGGCATCGATCAGCATATGCGGGTGGCGCTTCTTGACCTCAGCCATCTCCTGGGGATCGTCATGGTGCATCTGGACCATCGTCACGCCGGCCTCAGACAGCTTGTCGGCGATGCGCAGCACCTGGTCCCGGTCGAGGGATACGCCGGGCAGCTGCCGGCCCTCGCGCAGGGTGATGTCGCAGAGCTGGACCTTGTCGGGCAGGGTCATCTCGGCGCGGATTTCGTCGGCGAAGCAATGCTGGGAGATACGCCACTGGTCGGTGGTGGCTTCGAGCTTGTCGTTAACCGGATAACCGGACATGGCGTCGTCCCCTTTTATATCGGCCCATTGGTGATGGTGTTTGGTCGAGTTTAGCGGATGCCCGGCCGGGCGGAATGACCTAATCTCGACCGGCTTTAAGCAATCAGCGGGTGCATTCCATGGAAATCTTCGTGACCGGCGCGACCGGCTATATCGGCGGTACGGTCTCGGCCAGGCTCATGCAGGCCGGCCACCGGGTCCACGGCCTCGCACGCAACGCCGAACGGGCAGAACGCCTGGAAGAGCACGGCATCACGCCGGTGCTGGGCACCCTCGATGATTTCGATATCCTGACGGCGGCCGCACAATCCGCCGATGCGGTCGTCAACGCCGCGAATGCCGATCACCCTTTCGCCGCCCGGGCGCTGGCGGAGGCGCTTGCGGGCAGCGGCAAGAAGCTGCTGCACACCAGCGGCACCAGCATCGTCGCCGACAACGCCGACGGGCAGCCCGGCGACATCGTCTACCATGAGGACACGCCGCTCGATCCGCTGCCGGAGAAGGCCTCGCGGGTGGCCACGGACCGCATGGTCTGCGACGCGGCCAAAAAGGGCGTGCATGCGGTCGTGATGTGTCCGTGCCTGATCTATGGCAAGGGCCTCGGCGTGCGCCCCGACAGCATTCAGGTCCCGATGTTCATCGACATGGCGAAGGCGTCCGGCGTGCCGCGGCATCTCGGTCCGGGTTTGAATATCTGGTCGAACGTTCATATCGAGGATTGCGCGGACGCCTACATCGCAGCACTGGAACACGCCCCGGCCGGCTCGTACTTCTATGTCGAGTCCGGCGAGGACACGATGCTGGATCTGAACCGCGCGGTCGGTCGCCTGCTGGGGCTCGGAGACCGGACGGAAACACTGCCGCAGTCGGATGCGGCGCGCGCATGGGGGGCGCCGATGGCGCTCGGCATGGGCTCCAACGTCCGCGTGAGTGCCGACAAGGCCCGCGCGATGCTGGGCTGGACCGCCGTGCAACCATCGCTGCTGGACGACATCGAAAACGGGTCCTACGCGGAACACGCAGCTTAAAAACAGGGTGTAGAAACTGCGCTACCCGTTGTTGGCGATCGAATCCAGCCGCCAGACATGGGCGTGCCAGCGCCAGGCGATGAGCGCGGTCGTAATCACGCCGAACACGCCATAGCCGGTCGTGGTGAAGGAATAACCAAAGGCCTCGATCAGCGGGCCTGAAGCCAGCAGGCCCATGGGCAGCCCGTAGATTGCCAGCATCCGCAGCCCCAGCACCCGCGAACGCATGCGCGGGTCGGAGCTCTGCATCAGCATCACCGACAGGGGCACCAGCGCGAGGGTCTGGCACAGGCCGGCCAGCATCAGCACGACGATACCGATCGCCATTGTATCGACCCAGGCGAACACGAGCAGCATCGCGTACCAGCCGAAGGTGAAGACGATCATCATGCGACCGGGCCGGATGGCGCGCCGGTTTGCCGACAAACCGAGTGAGCCGATCAGCGCGCCGAAGGCGAAGCTGGCGGCGAGATAGCCAAGCCCCGCCTGGCCGGTGCCATATACCTCGCGTGCCACGTAAGGCAGGACCCCGCCCATCAGCGGGAAGGCGCAGAGATTGACCAGGAGGGCCAGGGTCATGGCCGCCAGCAGATGCGGAGTGCGCCAGACATAGGCGAAGGAATCCACCATGTCGCGCAGAGGAGACGTCCGTGTCGCTAACGGGACGCCCGTTTCCTGGCCGGTGCTCTCATCACGCGGGCGGCGCGCGGTGCCGAGGGTCAACAGCAGCGAGACCGCATACAGCACGGTGACCGCAGTGTAGGCCGGCGCCATGCCGAGCGTGGCGACCAGGCTCGCCCCGGCCAGTGCGCCTGCGACCCGCGCGGAATCCGTCGTCGTGCGCGACACACCCATCGCGCCCATCAACCGCTTCGACGGGATGGTCTCGCCGACCAGGGAGTAGCGGATCGCGATGTCCGACGGCCGCACGATGCCCATCAGCGCGCCGATGACGAACACCGGCACGGGCCCGAGCGCGTCGAAGTAGATGAACCCGGTCAGCATGGCGGCCTGCACCATGTAGAACGCCCGCATCGAACAGAGAACACTACGCGCGCCGGCGCGATCCCCGGCGACGCCGAACATCGGTGCGACGAGGGTGCCGCCATACTGGAGCGCCGCAAAAAGTGTCAGCAGGAGCACCGAATCCGTCGCGACCAGCACGTACCAGCCGAGGATGAGCGTCTCCATCTCGAACGACCATGACGTCGCGAGGTCCGCCGGCCACTGGAAGCGGAAGCTGCGCACGGAGAACGGCGCCAGTACGGAAACGCGGCCCTCCGTACTCATTGTGGTCGTTCCGGTCGGGGCGCCATGATCGGTTTGCGGGTCAGACGCCGCGCTCTACGCAAACATCGATCAGGTTCGGTCCGGGGTTCGCTATTGCGGCCTCCAGGGCGGCGCGCACGCCGCCCGGCTCGGTCACCCGCGTGGCCGAAACGCCCATCGACTCGGCCATCGTGACGAAGTCGATGGCGGGGTCTTCGAAGTCCATGCCGATAAAGGTCTCGTTGCCGTGGAACGCCTTCAGGCGCTGCTTGATGATCCGGTAGCCCTGATTGTTGAGGATCACGTAGGTCACGGGCACCCTGAGATGCGCCGCCGTCCACAGCGCCTGGATCGAGTACATCGCCGAACCGTCACCCACGAGCGCGACCACGGGGCGGTCGGGCTGGGCGATCTGTACGCCCACCGCCGCGGGCAGGGCCCAGCCGATACCGCCGCTGGCCATGGACTGGTAATCATACCGATCGCGGAAGGGCAGATACTGGAGCAGGTTCCAGGTCGTGGTCAGACCCTCGTTGACTGTGATCGCGCCGGGCGGGAGCGCGTCGGCGATGGTCATCATCAGCCAGTCTGAGCGGATCGGCGTCACGTCGGCGTCCGCGGCGAGGTCCGCCACGCGCCGGGCACGTTTCGCCGACCAGTTGCTGTCCGCTACCGCCGCGAGGCGCGCGTTGGCGGTTTCGGCATGGTCAGACCCGCCCCGAGCCTCGATCACGGGGTTCAGCACCTCCAGGGTCTCGCGCACGTCGCCGCGCACGGCCATGTCGGCGGGATAGTTCTTGCCCATCTCCCAGTCGAACAGCCCGATCTGGACGATCGGCATGCCCTCGGGCAACGGCTCGGTCTCGCTCATCACCGACATCCGCAAGACATCGGCACCCACCACGACCAGCAGGTCATAGTCTCCCAGGATGCCGCGCACTTCGGTCTGGACCCGCGTCAGCGCGCCCATGAAGGCCGGGTGTTCGGACGGGAAGAAGGAGCCATAGGCCGTGGTCTGCTGGAACGCCGGGGCGCCCAGCACCTCGGCGAAGCGCGCGATCTCGTCCAGCGCGTCCGATGTGACCACCTCGTTGCCGGCGAGGATCGCGGGGCGTTTGGCCGCCAGAAGGCGGTCGGCGAGGGCTTCCAGGCCGGAATCCGAGGGCCGCATGGCGGTGTCCACGCGGGTGGGTTTGCCGAGGTCGATGCCCTTGCTGTCGTTCAGCACATCGCCGGGCAGGGAGATGAACACCGGCCCGGTCGGCGCGGTCATCGCCACCTTGCCGGCGCGATGCATGATGCGCGGCAGGTCCTCCAGACGGGTCACTTCCGTCGCCCACTTCACCACGGGCGTCGCGATCGGGACCAGCGGATCGTAGAGTAGGGGTTCCGTCAGGCCGTGGCCCGTCTCCTGCTGGCCGGCGGTGATGATCATCGGCGTGTTGGTGAAGCGCGCATTGTAGAGCGCGCCCATGGCGTTGCCGAGGCCGGGGGCCACATGGACGTTGCACGCGGCCAGCCGTCCCGAGGCGCGGGTGTATCCGTCGGCCATCGCGACGACCAGGGATTCCTGGAGCCCGAGCACGTAGGACATATCGTCCGTGTAGCTCGGCATGGCATTCATGATCGGCAATTCGGTCGTGCCCGGATTGCCGAACAGATGGGTCACGCCCTCGTCGCGCAGCAGCGCCAGGAACGCGGACGCGCCGGTGATTTCGTTCTGCATGATTGTTTCCCCCGTGCTGTTGCGCGTTCGGCGCGCCTTTTCGTGTTGGCCCCATACTAGACCTGTGGGGACAGGGTTCAAACGGCACGCGCGGTATTTCAGCCGCTTCGTTGATGCGCTGTGATAGGTTTCCTCGATTGAACAGGGAGGAAAAGTGATGGTGAACCAGGAGGTTATTGCGGGCGTGTCGCCCGTTGACCCCGATGCGTTGCGCGAGGAAGTCAAAGCCAAATACCGCGAGGTTGCGGTTGATCCCCACGGGGAGTTTCATTTCCACACGGGTCGGCCGCTGGCGCGCCGGCTTGGTTATGACGACGCGATCGTCGATTCTCTGCCCGATGCGGCCGTAGAATCCTTCGCCGGGGTTGGCAATCCGTTTTCGCTGCAGCCGCTGGGGCCGGGTGAGAAGGTTGTCGATATCGGATCGGGAGGCGGCTTCGATTGTTTTGTCGCCGCGCAGCAAGTCGGCCCCGAAGGCCAGGTCGTTGGCATCGACATGACCGAGGAGATGCTCTCCAAGTCTCGCCAGACAGCCGCTGAAATGGGGTGCGACCAGGCCAGTTTTCGCGAAGGCCTGATCGAGGAGATGCCCATCGAGGACGGCTGGGCCGATGTCGTGATCAGCAACGGCGTGATCAACCTCTGTCCTGACAAGGCGCAGGTGTTTGCCGAAATCTACCGTGTCCTGAAACCCGGTGGGCGGCTGCAATATGCCGACATCGCCAATGGAAATCCGGTGCCGGAGGCAGCCGTCGCCGACATTGATTTATGGACGGCTTGAATTGCTGGTGGCGTTCCGTGTGAAGGCTGGGTAGCGATGATGGAAGAGGCGGGTTTCGTGGATGTGCAGGTCGGTCCGCCGGTCGATACGTTCGCCGATGCCGGCGGGGAGGGGAATGCCCGCGCGTTTGCCGTGTTCGGCTACGCTTTTTTGGCGCGAAAACCCGCTTAAAGACCTGGGTTGGGAGTTTGCTGTCGCGCCAGGTGCGACCGAATTCCATCGATCCCAAAATTACGGCATAACGTAAACATGCGGCTCGCTTCCTGATATGAAGCGGGCCGATATGTTTGTGCTTTCGGGGATTCGGTGATGGGCAACATTTACGACTATCTCATCGTTGGGGCCGGTTCGGCAGGTTGCGTGATGGCCAACCGGCTGTCGGCGAAATCTGGCAGCCGGGTGCTGCTGCTCGAGGCGGGCCAGGACACAGCCCCCGGGCGTGAGCCCGCGGACGTACTCGACACCTATCCCATGTCGTATTTTAATCCCGCCTATGCCTGGCGCGCGCTGCGCGGCCATACGCGACGCCATGACAATTCGCCGGCCGGTCCGTTCCGCCAGGGCCGGATCATGGGGGGCACGTCCTCGATCAACGGCATGGTGGCGCTCCGGGGCACGCCGATGGACTACGACGAATGGGCCGATCAGGGCGCCGAAGGCTGGAGCTGGGACGAAGTGTTGCCCTATTTCCGCTGCCTCGAGAACGATATTGATGCCGATGGTGATGGCGGCGAGGCCCACGGCAAGGACGGGCCGATCCCGATCCGCCGGGTGTCGCGTGAAGAATGGCCGCCCTTTGTGAACAGTGTCGATAGCTGGAGCCGCAACCGCCAGGTCGCGCCGATCCATGACCTCAACAGTGAATTTCGCGAGGGCGTTGGTGCCCTGCCGCTGAACCGGTTTCCTGACAAGCGCGCCTCGACGGCCATCTGCTATCTCGATGCCGCAACCCGTGCGCGCAATAACCTGACGATCGTGACCGATGCGCATGTCGAACGCCTGATGACGGAAGGCGCCCGGGTGACCGGAGTCGCAGCCACGGTCGACGGCGCCCCGCAGGAATTTTTGGCGCGTGAGGTGATCGTCTGCGCCGGCGCGCTGCAATCTCCGGAGATGCTGTTGCGTGCGGGCATCGGGCCGGCTGCCCAGTTGCGGGCTTTGGATATGAAGGTCACCGCGGACCGGGTCGGTGTAGGAGCTAATCTCCAGAACCATGCCGTGGTTTATCTGGTGGCCCAACTGCGTCGCGACGCCGCCCAGCCCGCGGCGATGAAGTCCCATTCGACTGCGACCGAGCGCTTCTCCTCGGGCGTTGCGGGCTGTGGCCCGCTCGATATGAGCATGTCGATCTCCAGCAAGATCGGCTGGCACGCCCTGGGGCGCCGGATCGGGGCGCTGGTGCCGACCCTGCTCAAGCCCGCCTCACACGGCGATGTCACGCTCTTCCGCGACGGCGCGGGCATAAGTCGGCGGATCGAGTTCAACTATCTCAATGACGAGCGCGACCGTCTGCGCTTGAACGTCGGTGTGCGCCACGCCATCGATATATTGCTTTCGCCTGAGGTGCGCCCGCTTTGGCGCTGCGCCTATCCGGTCTCGCGCCCGAACAAGATGCGCGCCCTTAACGACATCAACCCGCTCAACAGCCTGCGGGCCAGGATTTTGGCCGGAATGTTCGATGTGCTACCGGCGGTGGGGCGCCCGATCCTGGCGGGGCTCTCGGAGCCCGGTGTCGACATCGCCGCACTGGCCACCGATCCCGAGGCACTCGACGAGACCGTCACCAAGAGCATTGCCGGGGTGTTCCACCCCGCGGGCACCTGCCGGATGGGCGCAGAGGATAACCCCGCAGCGGTGACCGACGCGGAGGGGCGTGTCTATGGCGTCACCGGCCTGCGCGTGGTCGACGCGTCCCTGATGCCGAGCCTGCCGCGCGGCAACACCAATATTCCCACGATCATGATGGCGGAGAAAATTTCGGCGGGGATGTTGGCAACCACTTAGCCGCGCCGTTTGCCCGAGGTCATCGTCGGTCTCGCCGATCAGCGCATCGACGCGGATGCCGGACGTCCACCGCTACGCCGCAATCGTGCGGCGGCGAATGTTCGCTATTACCGCCGGCGTGTTTTCGCGACATACGGTTGTATGCGGACACCAAGGGCGTGTTTAACAGTAATTTAAACAACCGGAACAAGAATGAAGGAGCACAAGTAGGGCGGGAGCATGAGAGTCGTGTTCGCGTGTAGGGAGATTGGTTTTGGGCAAGGTCCTGACATTCAAGGCACCGGAAGTTGTGGATTTCGAACATCGTTTTTTCGGTTCGTTTCCGGACGCCAATTTCCGCATCGACGAGGGTGAGGGCCTGCCGGTCTATTCCTTCGGACTTGGTCAGCAACAGGTGGCCCTGCCCTTCGCCGGGATCAAACGCGAGTTTACCCTCCGCGAATACGCGCACGACGCGGAGATGCTCAATACGATTGAACGCGGGCTACGGTTCGTCAGCCTCCTGCGTATCGGCGATTCGATTCCCCCGGAGGTCCTGACCGGAGACGCATCCTGGGAGCCGAGTGAGATCCACAAGGAAAGCGCACGCAGGCGAATTGGCGCACAGATGGTGGGTTGGAATACCGATCAAATCACCCCGCTATCCGATCCGATTGGCATGGAAAAATTCATCGCCCAGCATGTCAACGACATCTCCGTCAAAAAAGCATTGGCCAGCATGGCCATCGAGCTTGGCCTGGAGGGCGATCCCGACGGAATTGTTGCGGGAGTGATGGCAGATGCAGGTTTGGAGCTTTCGTATATCGAAGCCTTGCGCGAACGCTACTTGGCGGTGCGCCGAGTGGCGGAGCGTCTGCAGAAATTGCGCCGTGAGTTTGCTCATCGCTCCAATATCATGGCCGATGTGGACCCGGTCTCGCGTCTGATTTCCATCCCGATCCGTTCTCTCGGGATGAATCTGATCGAAGTGGACGCACGACTCGCGAGCACCAAGTCCCTGTTCAGTGATTTCGAGTTCCACCGAACGGCAATCCGCGATATTCGCGACGAAATGCACACCCGGCTCAATCCTTGGGACGACATCATCAGCAACTGGAGCCGGTTGGGGGGGGATATTCCAGACCCCTACACGGTGATACCCCTGCTGCGAGATCTCTACAGGTTTCTGGCGCCGCGGTTTATGCCGGCCGACACCTGGGCCCTGATCCTTGCCAAGGATAACGCCCTCGACGACCGGGGAAATCTTGGGAAGGTCGTCACTTGGTATGAGCGCGACACCGCCTGAGTAGACTTGTCCGCCCATCATGGGCTGACTAACGTGACACTTTCCCCGACAGGAGGTGCGCGTGCCCGGTGTGATCGATACCCGTCTTGCAGAACTCGGAATCGAGTTGCCGGTCCCCCAGAAGACTCGTGTGGCGAAAATTCTTCCCGCAATGATCGTCGGCCGCCTGCTTTATGTGTCCGGCATGGTGCCGCAATGGAACGGCGAGCTACGGTTCGTCGGCAAGGTGGGGCGTGAATACACGCTCGAAGAGGGGCAGGCGGCGGCACGGCTGTCGACCCTCAACGTGCTCGCCCAGGCCCGCGAGGCGCTCGATGGTGATTTGGATCACATCACGCGGGTGGTCAACCTGAAAGGCTATGTCAACGCGATGCCCGATTTCACGGCGATTTCGGCCGTGGTCAATGGCGCGTCAGAGGTGATGATCGACCTGTTCGGTGACGCCGGCCAACATACGCGGACGGCGCTCGGTGTCACGGTCATGCCGTTCGATGTGGCGACCGAGGTCGAGGCGATTTTCGAGTTGTCGTGACCCGCGTCGATCGGCGATGTCGATAGTTGGGAAGTATATCGCGCTGGCCGGTGTTTATGGAGTGACCGTGTTAACTTGCGCGGCGCCTGTCGCGAGTTTTAACGCGCAGCTTTCCAGTCCCGCTCCAACGCAGAATCGGCTATCGAGATGAACATGTTCGGACCATCCAATATTCGTTCAACGCATGTGCTTCTGTGCGCCACGATGGCTGTGGGCCTGACATTGGGGTTCCCGGCAGGCATCCAGCCTGCAGATGCGCAGGACCGCGCCGTCAATCTGGTTTCCTCCGGCTCGGTTGATCTCGCGGAGGGCACGGTCACCCTGCCACTCCAGGTGGGCCGTATGGGAAGTGGCGAAAGCGTCTGGTACGTCCTGCTCGATACGAGTGATCGGGACGCGGCCGCACGGCTCGGCATCAACTGGTCGGGCAAGCTCGCCAATGCTGGAGTGGGTCGCGCGGTCCGCGAGGCTGAAATTTCGCCGGATGGTGAGCTGGTGTTCGATTCCGGGACGGTCGATTTTCTGCCTGAACGCCGGGTCCAGCCAGGTCCGGACCACGCACCGTTTCCGCCGGCCGCAGCCTCGCCCGGGTCAGTCGGCGATGAGGACTATTCGCCGCTCGTGCGGGTCACCAATGGCGGCGGATATATTTTCAACGCGCCGGTTGTGGCATTCGACGTGGCGGCTGCGGCCCTCGATCGTTTCTGTGATGGAGACCCTGATCATGGGCTGGTCCATGACAAGGTGGTCCGCATCTGCCCGCGCGACGGCACGGTGACACTCCAGTTAACAAGCGGGTTTTCCGGCGGCAAGCGTATCGAGTATATCTCCAGCGAGGCCAATGTGGCGCTGGTTGCTGCGCTCGAGGGCGCGACCTTTGCGCCGCGTCTATCGGATGTACCCGCGGACCAGGGTGATGCCGCGTGGAGCGCCGTCGAGCCGATCTACGTGGTGATCAACGGCGTGACAGGGGCCTCCGAGCCGGCCCGACAGGGGCTCACGAGCGCGCTGGCCGATGGTTTGGTGCCACTCAATGTAACCGGCGACGTGCCGACCCTTGGTGAGGGTTACAGCCCGCTCTGGGCCTCCCATCCTGTGCTCTGGGCCGACGACAGCCTTGATCGGCGGCGACTGATCACCAGTGAGGCGGCCGTGTGGGCCCTGGTGGCCGCGGGCCTTGTTCACGGGCCCAACGGCGGGGCGGTTGGATCAGATGGGATTCTGGTAAACTGCCCCGTGATTGCGCGTCTGGACTAAAACGCTGGGAGGGGTGTCCGTGTCGACCTGGACCGAGACAACATTGACGACCTGGGGCCGATCCCGCTTTGCCCGATCTTCGACCACCGCGCCCGCTGACGAGGCGGGGCTGCGCGAGGCCATTCGCGAAAGCCACGCGCGGGGCGTGATCACCTATGGCGGCGGGCGCTGCTACGGCGATGCGTCGCTCGATGATGGCGGGCAGACGATCCTGACGTCGGCGCTGAACCGGATCGTTTCGTTTGATGCTGAAACGGGCAACATCGTATGCGAGTCCGGCGTCGATTTTGCGTCACTCCTCTCGCGGGTCCTGCGCGATGGCTACTGCTTTCCGGTGTCCGCAGCCACCGCCAGCGTGACCGTGGGCGGCGCCTTCGCCAACGACATTCATTCCAAGAACCACCATCGGGTCGGCAGTTTCGGCGATCACACATTGTGGATCGATCTGATGCTTGCGAGCGGTGAACTGGTCCGCGCATCACGCACGGAAAATGCCGATATCTTCCATGCGAGCCTGGGCGGCGTGGGTCTGACGGGGACGGTGATGCGGGTGTGTTTCCGGTTGATGCCGGTGCCGTCGAACTCCGCGGATGCCCAATACCGTCCGATGGCGAATGTCGATGAGATGATCGACACGATCGACGGGTCGCGCGAAAGCCATGAATTTCTGTTCGGGTGGGTTGATGCCATGGCGACGGGCAAAGACCTTGGACGGGGCTCCCTGGAGTTGGCCAATCTCGCGCCGGATGATGTCGGGGTGGCGCCGGAACCGGCGACAAAGCGCATTCGCTTCGAGCCGCCGTCCGCCGCATTGCACCCAGCCATTCTGCGACGCATCACGGATCGACGGTTCCGGAAAATGCCGGCGGCCGGGTGGGGCGCGCGCGTCAACCTGCGCCCGTTCCTGTTTCCAATCGACAACATCGTCGGGTTCAACCGCATTTACGGAAAGCGCGGGTTCTATTCGATCCATACGGGCTTTCCGCGCGAGACCCAGCGCGCTGGGATCGTCGCCGTGATGGAGGCGATCACCGCGGCGCGGGCGGGCTCGTTCGCCGCCGTCATGAAGCCGATGCGGGGGCCGGGTGAGGGCCTGTTGTCATTCCCCATGGAGGGCATGGCCTATGCGATCGATCTGCCCAGGCGCACGGGTGTCGAGGCGCTGCACAAGGAGATCGAGCGGATCACGCTGGATCATGACGGGCGGCTGTACATCGCCAAGGATGCGCTGATGACCGCCGAGACGTTTGCTGCGATGTTCCCGCGCCTCGACGAATTCCGCGAAGTTCTGGCCCGGATCGACCCCGACGGGCGGTTTCAATCGGACATGGGGCGGCGGCTCGGCCTGCATCCCTAGCCGGCGCTATCGCCGCAGCTAACGGGCATTTGCGAAGCACCTGCGACGCATTATGCTCCGCGCATGAACGCGAAGACTCCCGACGATCCGGCGACGATGCCCGCACCGCTCGCGCTGCACCGCGAGAGCGTGCAGCCGGACTGGATCGACTATAACGGCCACATGAATCTGGCCTACTACATGCTGGCCTTCGATCACGCGACGGACGCGTTCTTCGACTTTGTGGGCCTGGGCGAGACATACCTGAGGGCCAACAACGCCTCGACCTTCACCCTGGAGGGGCATATCACGTACGACAGGGAGCTAATGGCCGGGTCGCCCATGCGTTTCGAGACCCAGCTGCTGGCACATGATGCCAAGCGTCTGCACTACATTCATTTCATGTATCACGCCGACGAAGGCTATCTCGCCTCGACGAATGAACTGATTAGCCTGCATGTGGATATGACGGCCCGAAAATCGTCCCCGATGCCCGAGAATGTCGTTGCACAACTCGACGCGGTCGCGGCGACCCATGGTAAACTTCCGCGTCCGGAACAGGCCGGGAGGGTCATTTCCATTGTCCGCTAATGCGACCGCCGATGCATCCCTTGAGGCGTCCGTTAACGCACGCGTAAAGGGGCACCGCCAGATCGGCACAGTGCGCGAGATCGCCGAGCGCTGGGGTTTGGCGGGACGGCTTTCGCGCGCCGCTGACAAGGGACCGGCTTTCCGTGAAATGCTCGATTGTGCGGTGGTGATCAGCCGCCGCGCACGCACGCTGGCCGGTGCTGCCTATGCGGCCGAACGGCGGATCGTGCTCAACGCCCGGCTGTTGGAAAATGGCTGCGAGGAAGACCGCGATGCGACCTTCCTGCATGAATGCGCCCACGTGCTGGCGGATCTGTTCCACGAACGCCCCTGTCGCCATGGCGACCCCTGGCGTGAGATGATGCGCCTGCTCGGCGAGGTGCCGGACGTGCGTCATCGCATCCCGTATTTGTCGCGTGAGGCCAATGCGAAAATCGTCTGGCGCTGCACAGGTTGCGCACAGGCGTATCATTATGTGCGTCGTCCCCGGCGGCGCCTCAAGGATTGCTACTGCGCCGACTGCGGGCCCGTTCGGGGCCGCCTGCGCGAGGAAACACCCCAATGAACAAGCCCAGTACCGAAGGCGGCGGCGCATCAACGGAGCTGCGAATAACCGTCTGGCAGTTCGTCCGGATCATGGTCCAGCTCGAGACGGTGGCCCGTGCGCGTGGCCGCGCAAAGGCGCCGACGGTTTTCGCCGACTGGCGTTCCGCCTGGACCGAGATCGATCGCACGCTGACGCGGCTGGCCGACAGCGATGCGGACGCATTTTCCGACCTGATGATGAACCAGGAGGTCGTGGTCCGTTGCCGCGACCGCAACCAGGTCAACGAGGTCACGCGGGCGATCGAGAATGTGATGAACCAGCTCGACCAGCAGATCCGGGCTGTGCGTGGCGAAGCGAAGGCGGAAGAGGAGCTGCGCTTCGAGCGCCGGGAGCTCAACGCCCTGCTGAAACACATGCGCAAGACCGGCCGTGGTGGCCCCGCCGCGCGGTCGACCGCCGCCAAGGCTGCTGCGACGCGCGCGGCCGGTGGGCCGCCGAAGAACGCTAGTCCGCCGCGTCGCGGGCGCGGGCGGAAAGGCTAGCCGAAAACGCGGCGACGGCCTCTTCGATGGTTCGCGACCGGTTGGCGGTCTCGCGGGTCTCCGACGCCAGGGAAGAATCTGCCAACAGATCGAATATTTCCGCCGCACCTTCATGGATCAGCGGCGTGAGCCCGACATCGGCAAAGGTTCTGGCGATCTCCAGCATTTCGCCCGACCAGCGCTCGGCGTCCGCGGCCAGCCAGGGCACCCGGCCTTCCATGCGTTCCAGCGTCTGGGGTTGCGCGTCTGCGAGTTCCCGGCGGAGTTCGGATGCCAGGCCCAGTTGCGCCGCGCCCACCAGCACCAGCGTTTCGAGCGTCATCGCGCCCTTGTTCAGGGCCGCATAGCACATCTTGATGGCCGAGGCCGCGCCGACCCCGCCATCGAGGGTCCGGACGATCATGTCCGGGCGGGCGAGAACTTCGAGGCGCTCGGGCCGATCACCGCTGACATACAGGCGCGGCGGGTTCTTGCGTCCCGGTGGCATGCCGATGATGCCGCCGTCGATATAGTCGGCTCCGGCGGTCTCGATAATGTCGGCGATGGTCCGGCTCGTCGCCGGCGCGATCGCGTTGCAGTCGGCGAACAGGGGCGTGGCACCGGTTGAATTCATCAACGCGGCGACCCCGGTCGCAAATTCCACCGCCGCGGAGGGCGGCATCACGGACATCAGAAGGTCGACCCGCCCGATCAGGCTCGCGAGGTCACCGGCATCCTCGATCCCGGCATTGGCCGCCAGTCCCCGGGACCGCTCGCTGCGCCCGTCCAGTGCCGTCAGGACCGTGAATCCGCCTTCGCGCAGGGTGCGGCCGACCGCGTGGCCCATGTCGCCGGTGCTGACAAGTCCGATGGTCTGGATCGACATATCCGTGTTCCTTCAAGGCAATGCCGCCACAAGTCGGCCGACATGATTGATTTTCGCCGCCCGGCGCTGTTACATCGCGCTCATCCTAACATTGCAGCAATCGGACGGGGACAGAGTGATGGCGACGGACAGACTGGTGGAGCCCGCTTGGCTTGAGGAACATCTCGACGATCCCAATGTGGTGATCCTGGAGTTCAACTGGACCGGCACGGAATCCTACGATGTCTGGCACATTCCCGGCGCCCATGGCTTCTTCTGGAAAGACTTTCTGTGGGATGACGATATCCGCGACTTCCCGTCACCGGAACTCTTCGCCAAGCGGTGCGGTGAACTCGGCATCACCAATGACACCACTGTCGTCTGCTACGGCGACCCGGTGCAGTTCGGCACCTATGGCTGGTGGGTGTTCACCTATCTGGGCCACAAGGACGTGCGGCTGCTGAACGGCGCACGCGTGTTGTGGGAGAAGGAGGGCCGTCCGACCACGACCGACGTTCCCACCCCGACAGCCGCGACCTACACGCCGGGGGCGAGCCGCAACGACCATATGCGGGTGCGTTTCTCCGAAATTCTCGAACGTCTCGACGACGTGAAGGCGGGCGGCAAGACGGCGCTGATCGATCATCGCTCGCCCGAGGAATATCGCGGCGAGCGGGTCAACATGACCGGTGCGCCCAATGTGGGCGCGGAGCGCGCAGGGCGTATCCCTGGCGCAAAGCATCTCTATTTCGACGAGTTGCTGAACGACGATATGACGTTCCGGGATGAAGCAGAGCTTCGTGGCCTGCTGGAAGGCGTCGGCGCCACGCCCGACAAGGACGTGATCTCCTACTGCCGGCTCAGCCATCGCGCGACCCTGTGTTACTTCACCATGACCCAACTGCTCGGCTACGACAGCGTGCGCAGCTATGACGGCTCCTGGACCGAGTGGGGCAGCCTTGTCGGAGTGCCGATCGAGAAGTAGGCCTTGCCGGTATCGGTGTCGGGCTTAGTTGATCAAAAGAAACAATCCTTCGGGGGAAGACCAAGATGACGTTGAGTGGACCGGGCGTGGACAAGCATCCGCATATTTTCGAGGCGGGTGAGATCAAGGGCGTGAAGTTGCCCAACCGCAGCATCGTCTCGCCGATGACGCGCACCAGCGCGACCGAGGACGGTATCGTCACCGACCAGATGGCTGAGTACTACGCCCGTTTCGCGCGCGGCGGCTGGGGCATGGTGATGACCGAGGGCGTGTATATCGATCTCAAATACAGTCAGGGTTACACATTCCAGCCGGGCATCGCGACAGACGAGCAGGCGGAAAGCTGGCGCAAGGTCGTCGACGCGGTCCACGCCGAGGGCGTACCGATCTTCATGCAGATCTTCCATTGCGGGGCGATCAACCAGGGCAACAACTGGGTCGAGGGCTCGATTTCCGCGTCCGCCGTCACACCGGTTGGTGAGCAGATCCCGCGCTATCGCGGAGCCGGCACGGGTTTCCAGACCCCGCGCGAGATCACCCGGGACGAGATGGCCGAAGTGGTCGAGAGCTTCGGGGCCGCCGCGCGACGGGCTGCCGAGCTCGGCTTCGACGGGGTCGAGGTGCATGGCGCCAATGGTTACCTGCCCGATCAGTTCCTGACGGTGCACACGAACCTGCGCGAGGACGAGTATGGCGGCCCGATCGAGAACCGGGTGCGTTACCACTGCGAGGTGATGCAGTCGGTCCGAGACGCCGCCCCGGACATTCCCGTGGGCGTGCGTATCTCCCAGACCAAGGTCAACGATCTGACCTATGTGTGGCCGGGTGGTGACGACGACGCGAAGGTGATCTTCTCGTCGATCGCGGCGACCGGCATCGACTTCTTCGACTGCAGCGCCCATCTGGGCCTCGACCATGTGTTCGGCACGGATCATTCCCTGTCGGGTCTGGCGCGGCGGTATTCCGGCCTGCCGGTGTTTGCCAATGGCAAGCTGCATGACCCGGCCTTGGCGGAGCGCGCAATCATTGAGGAAGAGGGTGACTTCGTCGCCATCGCCAAGGGCGCGCTGGCCGATCCGGAGTGGCCCCAGAAGATCGCAGCAGGCGCTGAACCCCACGGCTTCAACCCGGGCATGGTGATGCCGTTTGCGACGATCGACTGCAACGAGGCCTTCTGGGCCGAGAACCCGACCGGCATTCCGGCAGCGCCGATCGAAGCCCGCGACGGGGTCGAGAGCTGAACGTCTCTCGCGCCATAGGCATAGAGTTACAGAAGTAGAAAAGGGCGCCTCTGGGCGCCCTTTTTGATGGATATCGGCCGGGCTACTCCGCCGCGTCGCGTCCGTCTTCGACACCGGCCTCGAAGCTGACGCCGATCCCGCGCAGCTTCTCGAGGGTCTCGTCGCCGAACTTCGCGGCGAGGCGGTCCGCCTCGACCTGCGGGTGGTCGATGTCGTTGAAGGATTCCTCGGAATCGCCGTTGATCCAGACCAGCAGGCGGGCGGTCTCGTCGCTGACATTCTCGAACCGGCGCACCACCCCTGGCGGCACGGCGACCATGTCGAGGGGGTCGAGGAACAGCTCATTCTCGCCCTCGTCGCCCCACTGAATTTTGAACCGGCCGTTGAGGCAGAAAAACGTCTCGCGGGTGAACTGATGGGCGTGGAGCAGGGGGCCGTCGCCCGGCGGGCATTCGGCGATGACCACGCTCATCTTGTCTTCGGTGATCACAGCGGGGTTCTGGGCCATGGGCCCGCCCTGGTTCTCCGGCGACATCAGCAGATACAGCGAGCGCGCCGTCATCATCTCGTAGACTTCCTTCGGGATGCCCACTTCGGCGTCGTAGCTGCTGCTCTGGGGTTTGATCTTCTTGAAGCGCGCGACCCGCGCCTCCATTTCCTTGGGTGTGAAATTCGTGGTCTTCATCGGTTTCCCCTTGCTGCTTTCATCGCAAATAGTTCGGCCCGCCTTCAGGGGCGGTTCGGGGGAAGCCTAAACCAAAGCCCGGATCGGCGGGAGTCGCGATCTGGTTTTCGCAGCTATGCGCTACAGGGTTATAGGGGCCTGCGTTTCCGCTACTCGAACCGGGTCTCGGCACTCGGGCGGAAATTCTGCCAGGCAAACCAGTAGGCGATATGCCCGGGCAGGCGCGAAAGAGTCTCGCCCGATCCGGAAATCAACTCCGCCTCGGTAATCCGCCAGCTCCCGTCCATTGCAACAAGATTCTCTGCGTCACCCGCGGCCGGTGAAAATTCACGCCCGCCCGTCTCATACGCGCGGACCGTGCGGGAGCCGGAGTCGCCGACGAGGACAATTGGGCGGCCGTCGATCGTGTCGTTCAGGACCGGCGTGTCCTCGAACAGTTTGAGCGCCCAGGCCTTCTCTGCGTCGCCCATGCGCAGCGCATAGACATAGTCCTTGGCCGCGAGGCGGGTGTCGTTGACCCGTGCCGGGAACATCAGGTCGGGGCTGTCGAAATAGGGCGCGTAGGGTTTGCCCGGCGTGTAGTCGCGGTCGAAACCGGTGTCGAGGGACAGCACCGTCGTGTCCGGATGGCGGGCATACCATTTTGCCCAGCTCGTGATCGCAACCGGGCGTACCTTGAGTGCGATGTCCGAGCCGACCAGCTTGCCCGCGACGGGTTTGCCCGTGAACTGGTTCCACAGCGTGTCGGTTTCCCGGTCGAACATCAGTTTGTTGGAGCGATACAGAAAACCCGACGAGCCGAATTCGAACGGCGCGTCGCGGCCCGCCACGTCGGTCTCGAACAGGATGCCCGAGCCGCAGAGCGTGCAATAGGCGAGCGCGACCGGCACGCCGCCGATCACATCGTTGAACATCTCATGCCAGTCCAACATCCGTAGCGGATAGGCGCGGGTATCACCGTTGATCTCCACGCCGAACACCAGCTCGTCGGGGGTGATGTAGTCGGCCTCGGCGGGCGGGACCAGCTTCGGATTGACCAGGGCGGGAATGCCGTCCTTGATGACGCCCCCCCAGCTGATTTCCTCGAGCCGGATGGTGTGGGGGATGCCCGCATAGAGGAACGCACCGAGGTTCGGGTCGATGTGGGAATAGACCCAGGATTTGTATTCGTCGAAGCCCTCGAACGGGATGATGTCGGGCCGGGCTTCCTGCCACAGCATCCAGTCATTCCAGCGGTTGCCGTGATCCTCGCCGGTCAGGATCTTCAGGGCATCGACGATCGACCAGGGGTCCTGTCCCAGAAACCGGAGTGACTGAATCAGCGCCGGCACCACGTCGGTATTTCCCCTGTCGACCAGGCGGGCCATCACGCCGTTGCGCTCAAGCGTGCCGAGCTGAAGGATCTGGCGGGACAGGTCCTGAACCTCGGCGTTGCTGAGTTCAGAACCCGGGACAGGCGGTGCGTTGCCCTGTGACAGGGATGGCGCGGCAGATGCGAGGAGTATCGCACCCGCGAGGGACGCGCTTTTAAGCGTATGTGACAGGCTTTGCATGATCTCAACATATGGCGCGTGTGGGGCCGGGCGTAATCACATTATCTTGGGTGTGGGACGGAACAATGGCGCAAACGCAGCCTTTTGGCGGGGGTTCGCCATGCGAACCCTGGCGGGGTTGCGGAGGCCCGTCGCCCTATGTGCGCGCATTCCTGTGTGCAATAGTTTCGCAATGATGCCTTTCACGGGCGCCGCCCGACGGCCTGAACGAAACGCCCGAAATACAGGAGAAGAAGATGCCCGAAGCCTTTATCTGCGACGCGGTACGCACACCATTCGGACGCTATGGCGGATCCCTGTCGAGCGTGCGGACCGACGATCTCGGCGCCATCCCCTTGACCGCGCTGATGGAACGCAATCCCGGTGTCGATTGGGACAAGGTTGATGAGGTCTACTACGGCAACGTCAATCAGGCGGGCGAGGACAATCGCAACGTCGCGCGCATGTCACTGCTGTTGGCCGGCTATTCTTCCGATGTTCCCGGCGCGACCGTGAACCGGCTTTGCGGTTCCGGGCTGGAGGCGCTGACCGCCGCCGCCCGCGCGATCCGCACCGGCGAGGCCGAATTGATTGTCGCCGGCGGGGTCGAGAGCATGTCGCGCGCGCCCTTCGTCATGCCCAAGGCGACCAGCGCCTTTTCGCGCGCCGCCCAGGTCGAGGACACGACCATCGGCTGGCGCTTCGTCAATCCGAAGATGAAGGCGGAATACGGCATCGATGCGATGCCCGAGACGGCGGAGAATGTGGCCGAGGAGTTCCAGATCTCGCGCGCCGATCAGGACGCGCTGGCCTTCCGGTCTCAGGCGCGGACCAAGGCGGCCCAGGAACGCGGGCGGCTGGCGAAGGAAATCGTCCCGGTCTCCGTCAAGCAGCGCCGCGGCGACCCGATCATCGTCGATACGGACGAGCATCCGCGGCCGGACACGGATATCGAGACGCTGGCCAAGCTGCCGACCCCGTTCCGCGAGGGCGGCACGGTCACGGCCGGCAATGCCTCGGGCGTGAATGACGGCGCCTGCGCCATGATCATTGCCTCCGAAGAGGCCATCGAGAAGTACGGCCTGACCCCGATCGCCCGCGTTGTCGGGACGGCGACGGCGGGCGTTCCGCCGCGGATCATGGGCTTCGGCCCGGCCCCGGCGACCCACAAGCTGCTGGAGCGTCTTGGTCTCAAGATCGGCGACATCGATGTCATCGAACTGAACGAGGCCTTCGCGGCCCAGGCGCTGGCGGTCACGCGTGACCTCGGCCTCGCCGATGATGCCGAGCACGTCAATCCCAACGGCGGGGCGATCGCGATCGGCCATCCGCTCGGCGCCAGCGGCGCGCGTTTGGCGACCACGGCGGCTTACGAGCTGCAGGAGCGCGATGCGCGCTACGCGCTGTGCACCATGTGCATCGGTGTCGGCCAGGGGATCGCCACCGTACTCGAGCGGGTGAAATAGAAAGACCGGACCAAACACAACAAAAGGGGAGTTCCATGCACTTCATCATCGTCAACACCGACAAGGACGACGGCATCGAGCTGCGCACACAGACGCGCGAGGTTCATCTCGATTACCTGCGGGGCCATGGCAAGGACGTAAAACTTCTCATGGCCGGACCGACGCCCAGCGAAGACGCTTCGCGGGTTACGGGTTCGCTCATCGTGGTCGAGGCGGATGACATCGAGACCGTGCGTGAGTTCGCCGCCGCCGATCCCTATTCCCTGGCGGGCCTTTTCGCCAGTGTCGAGGTCCGGCCCTGGAACTGGACGGTCGGCAACCCCGACGGGGGACACTGATGCGGGGCGCAATCGCTGCAGCATTGCTGGCTGCCAGCCTCACATTTGGGGCGTCCGCCGGGATGGCCGCCGACCTGGTGTCCGGGCTGAAGTCGGCCGCGCCGCAGCCGCCGTCCGCGGACCTGAAACCGGGTCTCGCGGTCACCTATTATTTCAACGAGTTCAACAATACGCGCGAGATTCCGGACTGGGCGAAGTACCGGGATGGCGTGCGCGGTGAGCCGATTCTGATCCTCGATTATTTCGTCGGCGACGGAGAGGTCCTGACCAGCGGCCGGAACGATCATGTCGGCGCGGACATTCGCGGATACTTGAATTTTCCCGTCGCGGGCACCTACACGATCGCGATGCGGTCGAATGATGGAGTGGACCTGAAGATCGGTGGTGTTCGGGTGGTGCATGACCCCGATGTGCACAGCGACCGGTTTTCCGATCTGGTGCCGGTAGAGATCACCGCACCCGGCTGGTATCCGCTCCGGCTATTCTATTTCGAAAAGCAGGTGACCTCGACGGTGGAACTCTACTGGCTCAAGCCGGGCGGGACGGGGCAGCTCGACTTCGTGCCCGAAGAAGCCTTTGCGCACATCCCGGGTGAAGTGCCGCAGGAGTAGCTGCTTTCGACTAGCGGTCTTCGGCTTCGGAGCTCGGACCGACCACGAGATCTTCCTCGTCGAAGGTCAACATGGCGTTGGCGTGATATGCGGCGTCATCCAGAAACAGGCAGCGCGTCAGCGCCTGGACCAGCCGGGGAACGCCGTAGCGCATGGCGGTCGCCGAGCTGGCCGACAACCCGAGGCTTGGCTTTGTGCCGAGCGAAAAACAATGGATGTGGTGCATCCAGGGAGCGTCGCCGGGCGTCTTCTGCGTGAACTCGAACGACTTTCCAAGATAGGGATAGGTGCCCATCGGCTCCCAGTCCTCGCCGTCCGGCGGCGTGTAGCAGTCACGCCAGAGCGCGATCTGGTCGGCGATGCCCGCGGTCTCGATCCGCAGGCTGAAATCGTTGGCAAAACCCGTCGCGGCGATGACGAAGTCCGCGTGCAGCGTATCACCTGCGGCGGTCTCGATGATCACCTCGTCTCCCGCCATGTGTGCCGCGGTGATGCCCGCACCTTCGCGCATGCGGAAGCCCGGCATGTTGGCGGCCCGGTCAAACGTGTCCTGGGGCGGCGGCTGGTTGTTCCGCATGACATGCACCATCAGGCGCCACTTCGTGGCGTCGTCGAGGTCACCGAAATGCTTGAGCCAGGCGACGCTGTCGATCGGCTTGTGCGCGTTGACCCGCGGGATTTCGTCGCGACGCACGAGAAGATCGACCGAGGAGGCGCCGGCCTCGAGAGCCGCCGCGGCGGAATCGAAGCCACCGGCATTCGCGCCGATCACGATGACGCGTTTGTCGCGCAGCGCGGTCAGGTCGAACTCCGTGTTGGCCTGGGCATATCGATCGGCGGGCAGGTTATCGGTCAGGATGTCGGGAATGTGCCAGACGCCGCACCCCTCGAGACCATTCGCCAGGACAACTTCCCGGGCGAGAAGGGTCTCGGTGCGGCCGTTCGGTCCGGTGGCCGTCAGGGGCACCCGGATCAGGCTGTCGGGATTGTCGGGTTCGTCAGGGGTGAGGGGGCCCACCTCGGTCTCGTTCCAGACGGGTAGATCGAGGGTTTGGCGATACCAGTTCAGATATTCCTGCCAGTCGGTGCGCGGAATGCGGACCAGTGCGTCCCAGGCGTCGGCGCCATAGCGTGCCGTGTACCAGGCGCGCGGCGTGAGGGAGGGAATGCCCAGCGCCGGGCCGGTGATGTCCTTGTGGGTACGCAACTGGCGCATGCGCGCATAGGTCACCCAGGGGCCTTCCCGGCCGGCGGTGCTGCGATCCACCGCCAGGATATTCGTCACTTTCTCGCGACCCAGTGCGAACAGGGCGCCGAGACCGCTTTGCCCGCCGCCGACCACCAGCACGTCATAGACATGCTGTCCCGATTTGTGGGTGCGGGCGGGGACCCATTCGGATTTGGGATGGTCGAGCAGCGTTAATTCAAGGCGAACCCGTGCTTCGAGCGTCTCAAGCGATTGGGCGTGTACGGGATCTGCGTTCATTCGACTGGTCTACGAACTCTTATGTGGTTCCGGCAGAATGTTTTTCACGGGCCGTCACGCGGACCGGCGCCGATTTGCACCGGGACGCACGTTGACAAATACGTTACAGCCGCAGGTCCTCTCAAGGTTTATATCTAGAATCCGGCGGGGGTGCCGAATTGACAGGCGATGGGGAACGGGATCTGTCCCGAAACGCGAACATATGACCGCGGAGGATGATACGACCGCGCAGCCAGACCACGCTACGGATCGCTTGAGCCTGACGACGTTGATCGTCTTCGGGTCGATCTCGATGCCGATCTCATTGCTCGCGATCGGCATGTTCATGTTTGTGCCGCGCGTCTATTCGTCGCTTGGCGGGATTACCATGGGTGACGCTGGAATCATCATTCTGGTAACCCGGCTCTGGGATTTTGTCACCGATCCGTTGATTGGCTGGTTGAGCGATAAGACCCGCAGCCGGTTTGGCCGGCGCATTCCATGGATGGTGCTCGCATGGGCGCCGCTGACCCTCGCCGTATACAAGCTGTTCCTGCCGCCGCCCGATGCCGGCGCGCTTTATCTCGGGGTCTGGAGCTTCGTACTGTTTTCATCGGGCACTGCGCTGTTCATGCCCTATACGGCGATGGGGGCGGAGCTCAGCACGGCCTATCACCAGCGGAGCCGGGTGTTCCTGTATCGCCACCTGTTTGCGGTGGTCGGTACGCTGGGGGCCGCGTTGTTGTTCATCGTCGCAAACCAGAGCGGCACGGCATTCTTCCCCGAACGCGACGCGCTGGAACTGATTGCCCTCGTGGGGCTGCTCCTTTTGCCCATCCCGATCATCGCGACGGCGCTATTTGTCCGCGAGCGGCCCGTGCCGGCCATGCGCGCCGACCCCGATGCGAACTGGCGATCCGGCATTCGCCTGATGCTGGCCAACAAACCCTACTTGCGCATTCTCGCCTGCTATTTCGTCAACGGGATCGCCAACGCCTTTCCCGTGACCCTGTTGTTCTTCTACGTAAAACAGGTCATCGAGCGCCCCGACTGGACCGCCATCTATCTGGCGGTTTATTTCAGTGCGGCGATCATCGGCACGCCAATCTGGATGTTTGTCGCCAATCGATTGGGCAAGCATGTTGCGTGGCGTTATGCGTTGATCCTGGCGATCCTCGCGTTCTCCAGCGTACCGTTTCTGGGCTCGGGTGACGCGATACCATTTCTGTTCGTCGCCATGGTTGCCGGTCTCACGCTGGGCGCCGATCTGGCGATGCCCGCCTCCATGCTGGCCGACGTGGTGGACCAGGACGTTCTCGAGACCGGGAAACAGCGCACGGGCATTTTCTATGCGGTTTGGGCGATGGCGGCGAAGGCCGCCGCGGCTCTCGTCGTCGGGTTCTCGCTCAAGCTTCTCGATGTCGTTGGGTTTGTGCCGGACATGTACAACGGGGACGACGCGCTGCTGGTGCTCGCGATTCTCTTTGGCGTCTGCCCGATCATGTTCAAGATCCTGGCGCTGAGCGCCGTGTGGCGCTATCCGCTGACGGCGGAACGCCAGGCTCAGTTGCGCGCCGAAATCCTCGAACGTCGGGCTGCCTAGCCCGGGCCCACTGGTGGTGCGCCGCTATCCGGCATGCCAGACTGGACCGGCTAGAAACTGTTCGAGGCAGAAAATTCATGCGCAAAAACCGACTTCGTGAAATCTGGGCCACCGGCCAGGCCGCCGTGAATGGCTGGCTGAGTGTGCCGAGCCCATATGTGGCCGAAATCATGGCCCATCAGGGCTGGGACGGACTGACCATCGATCTGCAGCATGGGCCGATCGATGTCCCGGACGCGATCCCGATGCTGCAGGCCATGTCTGCGGGCGATGCGGTGCCGATCGTCCGGGTTCCCTGGAACGAGCCGTCCGTCATCATGCGGGTTCTCGATGCGGGTGCGTATGGAATCATCTGTCCGATGATCAACACCCGGGAAGATGCGGAGAATTTTGTCGGTGCCTGCCGCTATCCGCCCGACGGGTATCGTTCGAACGGCGCTTATCGGGGCACGATCTACGGTGGCGCGGACTATCTCGAACATGCGAATGCGGAAATCCTGACATTCGCCATGATCGAGACCCGCGAGGGGGTGGCGAACCTCAAGGAAATCGCTGAAACGCCCGGTCTCGATGCGGTCTATATCGGGCCAACGGACCTGGCGTTCTCCCACGGACACCCGCCCAAGCATGACAATTTCGATGGTCCCGTTGCCGAACTGATCGCAACCATTCTGGAGACCGCTCATGCGGCCGGTATCCGCGCCGGGGTCCACGCCACCCGGACCGACTATGCGGCCCGGATGATCGCGGACGGGTTTGATTTGGTGACCCCAACGTCGGATGTGCGGATGATGACCGGTGCGGCGCCGGAAGTTCTTGGAGCCTTGAAGTCCGGCTAAACTGTTTACTGTTTTTTCACCGTGTTGGCGCCCGCGATCACCGTGGTGCTGCCACTGTCTTCGATCCTCACATTGACTCGGCCGGCCGCGGCGATGACCCCCGTTTCCGTATTGTTCAGGATCGTCGCCGTCACCTTTGCAGTCGAACCGTCGGTGGGTGCCGTCGGGAAGTGGGCAGTGTCGACCGACGAGTCCCAGGTTTTTGATACTTTGCCAGTATCGCCGCTGAAAGACGGGGAGCCACCCACGTCGTCAGTGAACGTGAAATTCTGAGTGGCGCCTCCGTTGAAGAAGTAGCTCACATTCGTGACGGTCAGTTTGATGGAGCGGGCGCCGAAGTCGATTTTCGCCGTTGAGTCATAGCTGCCGCCGCTGTTTGTGTGCGCACCGCTGACATAGGACAAATTGACCGTACCGAAATTGAAGGTCGCGCTGCCGGTTTCAATTTTCTGCAATTGCGAGAAAGTAGTGATCGTATTGTTGAACGACCCCACACCCTCTTCGACCGCCGCGAGGAGCAGCTGTTGCGTCTGATTTTGGGTGGCGCCGAGTTGGTTCAGCACCCCGGCATTGATGACGCTAACACCAATATTCTGCCCCGATAAATTGGTCGCCTGGCCGAGCCCTATCCCACCGCCAACGGTTGGGCCGCCGGCCACCGCTGTACCACCCGTTGCCGGCCCGCCGGCTGTGACGGGGTCATTCGCGGAACCACCTGCAGGTCCGGATCCGGCGCCGGCGTTTGGTCCTGCGGGCCGGGCCGTCGCCGAACCCGTGCCATTGTCCTGGCTTGTGCCGGGCCCTGCCTGACCATCCGGCTGATTGCCATCGCCCGATTGGTCATTTCCGTTCTGTGCGTCGGGTCCGCCAGCCGGGGGGGATGCCGGGCGCGCACCTCCGCTCGTGCCGAGGTCACCGGTCAGGCCAGACACGACCCCGGGGTCAAAGCGAACAGGAATGGTGGGTGGTGCGTCGATGCCTGCGATGTTTGTGCCGAAACCCGAACGTGAAATTTCAACCGACGTGTCTGCATTGGAGACAATGATGCGACCCGCGCGCTCGTTCGCGTTGTTATCGACACCCGGTCCGAGCAGCACGATATCGGCAGAGATTTCGCTGTTCGGGTCATTCGGGTTTGCCGGGATAACCCGACCGGCTGCCGATGTGCCGCGAATGCCGATCGTCCCGACGGGGGTCTTCACGTTCATATTGCGCGGCTCGTCCTTGGCGACACGACCGGAGACGAAGCGGAACGCGCCCTTCAGAACCGAAGCCGTGACTTTGCCCGCACTGGTTTCCGGATCATAGACGAATTCATCGATGATCAATGCCGCGTCCGGGCCGATCGTGAAGATGGTTTCATCCATCAACATGATCTGCAGCCCTGAATCCGGGCCGGTCTCGATGGTATCCCCGAGGAAAACCGGATCACCGCTTCGCACATTCTCACCCACAGTCCGTTTCGACTGCTGCGGTACGGCCGCGACCAGGACCACGTCCCCGCGAACGGCGGCGGCCACGCCGGCGCGTCCGGCGGATCCCTGTCCTTGTGCGACGGGAGCCACAGTCATTGCGATGGTAATGACAGTTGCGAATGTTGCAGGGCGTTTGAACATGGCGGGCATCCTAAGTTGTTCAGTTCGCGAGGAAAAGACGTTCCGTTGTCGGTCAGCCTGTGGCTGCAGCCAGCAGGACCAGGAGCGCCGCACCCAGTCCACCTGTGACCAAGCCTGTTATGATCAGGCTGCCGTGTCTGATTAGCGTTCGGGCGTTGTGTTGCGTGTCGATCATCATGTTCTCCATCATTTGTTGTGCCCTGAACCTAGCGACGATCGACGTCGTTGGAAGTGACGGGGGTCACAGTGATGGATGTCACAGACAGGCCGCGCAGGGCGGTGCACCTTGGTGGCAGATATCATCTGCTACCGGACGACGAGACCATGACGCCCCGACCCGCCCATTCGCATCATTTGACGCTGCATCGATTTGCAGGCCGTCACGCCAGCAGGTTCGTGCTGCGCCTCTATCTCCAGTGGGTCATCGTCTCGTTCCTGATCCTGGGAACGATCTCGGTTGCGGCCGTTACGCTCTAGCCGGGCATGCACCGGCTTTCTCCGGAATCGCGCACTGGGCTAGATTGCTGGCATGACCTCTTGGAAAGCTCGCATTGTTCCACTTCTGATCCTCGTCGTTGCGCTGTTGCTGCGGGTTGAGGACCCGCAACCCGTGCAACTGGCCCGGTTGTGGACGTTCGACACCTATCAGCGGATTGAGCCGCGCGTTTATGACAGCGCGTTGCCGGTGCGCATTCTGGACATCGACGATGAAAGTTTGGCGCGGATTGGGCAGTGGCCCTGGCCTCGCTCGCGGATCGCAGACCTTGTGGACCGCCTGCATGAGGCGGGCGCCGCCGTTGTTGTGTTCGACGTGTTGTTTGCTGAGCCGGACCGGACGTCTCCGGCCAATGTTGCGGCGAACTGGCCTGAAGGGACCGACGATGCAAACCTGCGGGCCAGAATTGCGGCCTTGCCGGACCATGACCAGATGCTGGCCGAGGCATTCGCGCGCGGCCGGGTGGTTGCGGGATTTACGTTTACGCGCTCCCGCGAAAATGCACCGCCGCCCCCGCCAAAGGCCGGCGTGGGGCTTGGCGGATCTCCGCCGCATCCGTTTCTGCCGGCATACAGTGCTGCGATTTCCAATCTACCGGCGCTCGGGGCGGCAGCGGCCGGTATCGGCAACATAAATTTCGAGGCCGACGCGGATGGGCTGATCCGCCGTGTGCCGTTGTTCACGCAGTACGTGGCGCCGGGGACGACACCGACCTATGACGATCCCTTCAAGCTGCCGCCTCTCTATCCGACGTTGGGCGCCGAGGCGTTGCGCGTCGCGCAGGGCGCGCAGGGATATAATATCCGCATGTCCGATGCGAGCGGCGAGGGCGGGGTCGACGAGAGCTCCGGCATTGCAGATATTCGGATCGGGCGGTTGCGGGTGCCTACGAGCGGCGATGGTCATGTGTGGCTGCGTTACACCGGCCATGAGCCGGCGCGATATCTATCCGCCTGGCGGCTTTGGTCGGATGCCGAACCGCTCCAGGCTGATGACGGTCTCGAGGGTGCGATCATACTGGTCGGGACGAGTGCGCCGGGGTTGTTCGACTTGCGTGCGACGCCGCTCAATTCGATCATCCCAGGGGTCGAAGTACATGCGGAACTTGTGGAGCAAATCCTCAACGGTAGTTTTCTGACGCGGCCTGACTGGACGCTGGGGGCGGAATTGGCGGCCTTCGCGCTGCTGGGGGTTTTCCTGGTGTTGTTGCTGCCCAAGCTCGGTGTCGCCGCCAGCGCCGTCGTTTGCCTGGCTGCAATCACAGCAGGGGTGGCCGCCGGCTGGTTTGCGTTCTCGAAGGCGGGCGTCCTGATCGATCCGGTGTTTCCGGCGCTGGTGGTGCTCGTGGTGTATTTGTCGAGTTCGCTGATCACATACCTGCAGTCCGAGACTCAGCGCCGCCAGATACGCACAGCCTTTGGGCAGTATCTGTCGCCGGCCCTGGTCGAACAGCTCGCCGATCAACCCGAGCGGCTCAGGCTGGGTGGCGAAACGCGCGAGATGACCTTGCTGTTCTGCGATATCCGCGGGTTCACATCCATCTCCGAGGGGTACCGCGATGATCCGCAGGCACTGACGACATTGATCAATCGCCTGCTGACGCCGCTGACCGCCGAAATTCTCGAGCGCGACGGCACCATCGACAAATATATGGGCGATTGCATCATGGCGTTCTGGAATGCGCCGATCGATGATCCGGCCCACGCGGCCCATGCGTGTGATGCTGCGCTGGCCATGCTGCACGCGTTGGAGCGGGTCAACGAAGAGCGCCGGGCGGAAGATCCGGACGCGATCACCATCGCGGTCGGTGTTGGTCTCAACACCGGTCAGTGCGTCGTCGGAAACATGGGCTCCGATCAGCGGTTCGATTATTCGGTGCTGGGCGACGCGGTCAATCTCGCCTCACGGCTTGAAGGGCAATCGAGTCCCTACGGGGTGCCCATCATTGTCGGTGAATCGACGCAGAGCGAAGTGGCGGATGACTTCGCCTTTCTCGAACTGGACCTGATCGCTGTGAAGGGTAAGCGCGAGGCCGTTCGTATCTTTGCGCTGCTGGGAGATGCACATGAAGCGGCCAGCGATGAGTTTCAGGCCTTGCGGCGTGAGCACGAGAAAATGCTCAATGCATATCGTGTTCGTGATTGGGATGGGGCGCAGGATGCGCTCAACGTCTGTGCCGAGATGTCTGGCACCCTCGAGGCGTTATACGAACTCTACGCCGAGCGCATATACCACTATTCCTTCGACCCACCGCCGGAGGATTGGAAAGGCGTTCACGTCGCAGAAATGAAATGATATCTCAAAGGGTTACAGCGGCCTCCCGCGCTTGCCCCGGTTTGCTGCATCATGCTTAATACCCCCATACGTTGGGGCTTTTGTTGGTGCGGGTCTCGAGTTTTCTAGTGCGTGCCCTTGGGTGCGCGCGATGCGGTTTTCGCTATGGAATGGTGATTGTCGGCGCCACCGTGTTTGCCAGCACGGTGCATGCGCAGCAGTCGGATACTGAATCGCGCGAAAGCGATGTCCGCGAATTGATCGAGACCCAGCGTGACGTCGAACGCACGGCCCAGGATGCTCTCGACCTTGAGGCGTTCAGCAAGGGCCCGCCCGTAACCTTCGAGCAGGTCCTGGAAGATCCCGATAATATTGAACTCAATGTCCGCTATGCCCTGACCCAGATTCGCGAGGGCAATGTGCGCGGTGCCGGGGCCACCCTGGAACGCGTTCTGCTCATTCGACCGGACCTCGCGGTGATCCGCGTCCTGTTTGCGATCGTGCTGTTCCGTCTCGACAATCTCGATGAAGCGGAGCGCGAGTTGCTCGCGTTGCAGGAACTGGACCTGGAGCCCGCGTTGCGGAGCCAGATCGGACAGTATCTCGATCAGATCGCATCGCGCCGCAAGAAGACGATCTTCACCTTCGCGATGAATTTCGCCACCCAGTATGACTGGAACCGGAACGCGTCACCGAAATCCGAAATTCGCCTCGCCGCGGATCTGCCGACCCGAACGACGGGCAGTTCCGCGCGCCAGGACGACGTGTCGATGAATGCGCTGGCGCAACTTTCCTTTGAGCATGACCTTGGCTTGCAGAAGCAGCACAAGATGCTTGGCGGGCTGGTTTTCTATCAAGGTGAGCAGGTTCAGCAGGACGATCTCGACCTGGGGGCGATCACTGCTGATTTCGGATATGAGCTGGATTTCGCACCGGCGACGGTCACGCCACGTATCTTGTATGAGCGCGTTGATCTGTCGCGCGAGAAGTATCTGACGTCGGTGGGTGCAACGCTCGACTGGGTTTACGCACTTTCCAACACCTGGTCGGTCTTTGGCACCGGGACCATCAAGTACCAGTCCTACAACAACATCACGAGCAGTTTGACGGCCACGGAGCGCAGCGGGCGTGATTATGAGGTCGAGATCGGAACCTCGCAGATACTGACGCCCCATCAGCGGCTGCGCTTCACGTATACCCTGACCCGCAATATCGCGGCCCGCAGCTACAATTCCTATGAGGGGCAAGAGGTCGGAATGACCCACACCATGTTGTTTGGTGGCGGTGATTTTTTGCTCACATCATTCACCGTCAACCATGATCTCTATGATGACCGTGATCCTTCCATCAGTGCCCAAACCCGGCATGACTGGGGCGGGCGGGCCCGGATGACTTACGGCATTCCCTGGTCAGGCATTTTCACCAATGTGGGCGAGTTCTGGAAACCGTTCACGTTTACGGTCGGTGGCGAGGCCTATCGGCAGGTCTCCTCGCTCACCAACTACACCTACAACAATTACCGACTTTCGATCGGACTCAATCGACGCTGGACCTTCTGACTGCCCGAAACGGTGGGCTGAAAAGAAAGGCGGCCGGTCTCGTGAGAGCCGGCCGCAAGTCCAGAGGAGGAGGTTGGATCAGTGCGAAAAGATCACACCAGCGAAATTAGAACCCAGAGGTCATCGACAATCCGACAAGCACCATCGGTGCGGCCAGGAGGAGAGCGGCGACGTTGATGCGGGTTTGTCGGGACATATTCAGCTCCGTTCTCATTGGTGTGCGGCGAAGATCCGTCGCCGTTGATCCAAATGTAGTGCGCAACCATCCAGACCCCAGTGACAGGCATCACAGGTCGTTCAAAAAGATTCAGAATTGTTGAAATAACAGCGACTTAGAAGTCGCGAACTTCCTCGACAAGGTCCTCTAGCCGCTCCAGGTCGAGAATCACCAGAGCGTCCTTCTCGCGTTTGACGAGTTCCTGCTTCGTCAAATCGCTCAGAACGCGGGCAACCGTTTCGCGCGTGGTGCTGACCCGGGCGGCAATATCGGCATGGACAGGAATTGGTGAGATTCGGGCGGAGTTGGCGTCGCCATCCGCATGCGCGCGGGCCTCGCGCAGGATTTCGGAATGCACCCGGTTGTGCGCGCCCAGCGTGCTTAGGTCCATGATCCGCTCGGTCGCGGTGCGCACGATCTTGGTGAGCTCCTGCATTACGCCGATGGCGAGGTCGGGATGGTCACGCAAGAGGTTCACGAACGTGTCGGGCGAGATGGATGCGACGAGAGTGTCGTTCAGGGCCACCACGGCGGCTGACCGGGGCATCCCGTCCAGCGCTGCAAGCTCGCCGAAGACGCCGCCGGGCGTCATCTCGTCGAAGGTGATCTCACGACCGGAAATCGAGAAGTTCACCACCCGCACCCGGCCTTCGACGACGAAGTAAACGTCGCGGGATTCGGTCTCGCGGTCGATGATTGTGTCGTTGGCTGTGTAACGCACCCAGCGCGCGCGCTGCTCGAGCGCAGAGCGGGCAGACTCATCCAGCGGTGTGAGAAACGGGATGTCGGCGAGGGTGTTTCCGGGTCCGGTCATGACGGTGCCATCGTACGCCCGACGGGGACCAAAGGCGAGACACCGCTGTCGTCGTGGGCTATTGCGCCGGGGTCGGGCTGGGGTCGGGCTGCTTGTCCCGTTTGCGCTCGCGCCAGCCGACCGTGATCGACATCATTGGCGGCACAATCGCCAACGTGAGCACGGCCGATAACGACAGCCCGCCAAGCACGACCGAGCCCAGACCGCGATACAGCTCCGATCCGGCCCCGGGGGACACCACCAAGGGCAACATGCCAAACACCGAAGTCAGCGTCGACATGAAGATCGGCCGAACCCTGTTCTGGGTCGCCAGCATGATCGCATCGTCGGCATTCATGCCGTCTTCGCGGATGTGATAGAGGGTCTGGTGGACCAGCAGGATCGCGTTGTTCACGACGATACCGGTCAGAATCACGAACCCCAGCATGGTCAGCATATCCAGCGGCTGCAGAACCCAGATGTTCAGGACCGCGAGCCCCGCGATGCCACCGGCGGCCGCGACGGGTACCGTGAGCATAATGATCAGCGGATAGACAAAGCTCTCGAACAGTACGGCCATCACCAGATAGACGATCACGATTGCCAGCAGCAGATCGATAACGAGCTCGTTCCATGTTTCCAACAGCTTGTCGGCCGTCCCGGTCAGGCGAATGCTCACACCCTCGGGCAGGCCGGCCTCCTGCATCGGTTCCACGATCTCTTCCCGGATCAGCTCGAACGCGCCTTGCAGCGGCGTATCGGCATTCGGCCGGACCTGCAGTCGGACCGTGCGGGCCCGATCGGCGCGCCGCACCTCGGTTGGGCCCGACGTGATTCTCACATCGGCGAGCCCTTCGACCGGCACGATGCGCCCGTCACGGGTCACGACCGGCAGGGAGCCGATACCCTGGGTCTGGTCAATGATATTGGGCGTGCCTGTCAGGGTCAGATCGATGCGTTTGCCGTCGACCGTGATCTCGGCGACCCGCAGGCCGTCGTTGAAGGCATCGATCGCCTGGCCAAGAGCGCGTGCCGACAGGCCGTTGTCGGCGAGTTTCAGGCGGTTGGGCTCGACCCTGACCTCGGGCGCAGACAATGTCAGGCTGGGGATGGGCCGAACCTGGTTGCCTTCACTGAAGGGGAAGCGGGGCGCCAGGCGGATAAAGACATCGAACGCAACCTGGTAAATCTGCTCGAGGTCAGATCCGCGGATATCGACATCGATCGTTCGCCCGCTACCTAACGAGCGTCCGAACAAAGACGGCTGGCTGGGGAACGTCAGAACGCCGGGGTCTTGCCGACCCGCATTCTGCAGGACCGGGATCAGCTCCGCGGCGCGCGCCGGGTCGACCGATGTGCCGCCGATGAAGGCGCGACCGGCGAAGGGCACACGAATGAAGCGTTGGAACTTGGGCGGCTCACCGGGCTCGGATTCGGGTCCGGTCTCCGATGCCCACAGGTTGCGGGTCCGGTTTGCGATCCGCTCGGTGATCTCCGTGACGGTGCTGAGATTGTATCCCGGCGGCACGTTGACGAAGCCGAATACAAAGTTGCGGTTGCCGGTCGGCAGATAGTCGAGCTTTGGCGCGAACGCCCAGGTGAAGGCACCCGATGCGAGGATGATGGCGCCGACCACGACGAGGGCCCGTAGCTTCGAGCGGACCACCATGCGCGTGAAATCCTGCCAGAAGGTGACGAACCCGTGCGCGAAGTCATCGAGCAGAGGAATGCGCATCATCTTCCCGCCCTCGGCCGCGCTGGACACCAGCAAGCGGTTGGCGAGTGCGGGAATCACGGTCACCGAGACAAGCAGCGACAGCAACACCGAGACGGAGATCGCGACCGCGATATCGCGGAACAGCTGCCCGGCCTCGAGTTCCATGACCAAGATCGGGATAAACACCATGACAGTGGTCAGGGAGGAGACGAGGACGGCGGGCCACACCTGTGATGCGCCCATTTGGGCGGCTTCGGCGCGGGAATAGCCCTCCTGCCGGAGCCGGAAGATGTTCTCGAGCACGACGATGGCCGCATCGACGACCATGCCGACCGCGAAGGCGATGCCTGCCAGGCTGATGACGTTGAGCGAGCGACCCAATGCGGCCATGGCGACGAAAGAACCGATCACCGAGACCGGAATGGCAAGGCTCACGACCAGGGTCGGGCGCCAGGAACGCAAGAACAGCATCAGGACCAGGGCAGCGAGGATGCCGCCGACAATGATGTTCTGTTGCACCAGGGAGATGGCCGAATTCACATACAGCGTTTCATCGAACACATTTTCGACGATCAGGCCCACCCGGTCGAGAGGGCCTTCCGCGAGGTCGGCGACGACGCGACGAACCTCGTCCATCACCGTGAGCACGTTGGCGCCCTGTTCGCGGGTCATGTTGAACGCCATGGCGCGCTCGTCGAACCGATGGGGCAGGGCCCGCGCTTCCTTGTAGCCAAGCTCGACGTGGGCGATATCCCGGACTGTGATTCGGCCGATCCGGCCGTCCTCAAGCTCTGCGTCCGAGCGCAGCACCACGTCGAGGACTTGTTCGGTGGTGGTAAAATCGCCTTCGGTGCGCACCACATAGGCGCGTTTGCCTTCCTCGACGTCGCCGCCGGAGATCGAGGCGTTTTCGGCGCGCAATCGGTCGACAACGTCGCTGATGGTCAGGCGGAACTGCGCGAGTTGCTCCGGATCCATGATGATCCGCATCTCGCGCTCGGTTTCGCCGAAGATGTTGACCCCCGAGATCCCGGGGATGCGCTCGATCCGCTCCTGGACCACGTCCTCGAGGAAATCCCCGTAGGTCAGCAGGTCCCGGTCGTTGTCCGCCTTCCGGCGCAGGACGAACCAGGCGATCGCATTGTCGTCGGTGCCCGATGTGCGCAGGGTCGGCTCGTCGGTTTCCTCGGGATATCCGCTGACCCGGTCCAACCGGTTGGCCACCAGCAACAATGCGCGATCCATGTTCTGGCTCGGCGCGAATTCGAGCGTGATATCCGCGCGCCCGGTGCGGGCACGACTCTCGATCTTGCGCACGCCCTCGATCCCCTTGAGGACATCTTCCTGGCGGTTGACGACTTCGCGCTCGACTTCCAGCGGTGACGCGCCGGGCCAGGAGGTGTCGACGATGATCACGGGCTGGCGCACGTCGGGTGCCAGCTGAATCGGAATGCGCTGCAGCGCCACCCAGCCGAACATGATGATCATGATGACGACTGCGATGACCGCGATCGGCCGATGAATGGACGCCGAGATCAAATTCATCTGGGTTAGCCTCCGCCGCTGCCGTTTGCTGTGGCATTGCCGGCATTCACATCCAGCAGGCGTTGGCCGGGACGCAGGCGTTCATTGCCGCGCACCACGACCATGTCCCCCGCCTTCAGGCCCGAGAGCACGACAAGGCGGCCGCCGGTTGCCTCACTTGTCGTCACGGGTCGCGGTTGCGCGCGTCCGTTGTTCGAAACAAAGACCATGCTCTGGCCGTTTCGCTGCGTGACCGCGTCCTTGGCAACCGTGACGGCGTCGCGCGATCCGCCAACGGGAATCAGAACGGTGACGCTTTGGTTGTCGGCCAGGGCCATGTTCAGTCCGGTAAAGTCGGGTGTGAAGCGCACAGGCCGGGTTCGCGTTCGGGGGTTTTCGCTCGGCACCACCGCACGCAACGTGGCCGGGATCGTCTTGCCCGCGCTGACCCGGATGCTCACCGCATCCCCGTCGGCCAGTCCCGCGATTCGCGCGGTCGGGACGTCGGCTTCGATTTCCAAGTCTAGGTCGTTGATGATGGTCACGACCGGATTGCCGACTGACAGATAAGCGCCAACTTCGGTGTGGGTCTCGCTGATCACCCCGGGATAGGGGGCGAGAATCTCCGTGTCCGTCAGGTCCCGGTCGGCGCGCTTCAGCTGCGCCTGTGCCTGCGCCAGCAGGGCGCGGGTCTCTGCGACGGTGCCGGTCTGTGAGGCAACGGCCTGAACCGCATCCTCAAAGCGGGCCTGAGAGAAGGCGGCCGATTTGCGAATGCCTTCCAGCCGGTTCAGTTCGTTCTGGGTTTGCTCGAGGTCCGCGCGTTCGGCCGTCAGGTTGGCCCGCTGTTGTGAGACGATCGCAGAATACCGGTCACGCTCGAGTTGCATGCGTTCCCGGTCTATCTGCGCCAGCACGTCGCCGGTCGCGACGCGATCCCCGACATCTACGCTCATGTCCACGACCGCGCCGCCGATCCGCGCGGCGATCGGGCCAGACTGCCGGGCCACGATGCGGCCCACGACCGGCGTGGTCTGGCCGATCCGTTCCTCGATCACCTCATCAAGCACCACGCGCGCGGGCGGCGGTCCACCCTCGGCGGCGCCCCCGGGTTTCGCGCCTGCGTCGGGTTTCTTGTCGGCCGTCTGCGCAGGGCCGCCCGGGCGCTCGCCACCCCTGAAGAAGAAGCGCAGTTCAGACCCGTCGAGGGTCCCGTTCTTGTCGAGATCGATCGTGTCGAAGTTGGTGGCAGCCGGTCCCTGCGCCTCTTCCCTTTCGATCAACCCGTTGCTGTTGGCGTCCATGGCCACGGCAGGCCCCGCGAGCGGTTCAGCGGGTGCGCTGGCTGCGGTGGCCTTGGGTTCGGGCCGGGGGCCGCCGGCAAAAAAGTGGCGCAGCTCGTCACCGTCGAGGGTGTCACTCTTGTCCAGGTCGATCGTGTCGAAATTCGCGGCCGCCGGACCGAGTGCTTCGGCGCGTTCGACGACGCCGTTACTGTTGGTATCGAGCGCCTGCGCCTGGGGTGACAATTCACCAGACTGTGCCAGCGCGGGCGCGGCGAACATGATGCCCGCGACGAGAATGGTCGCGCCGGATAAAGCTGCATACCGATTGGTTCGAACGATCATCACGTAACATCTCCAAGCACGGGATCGGCGCGGTATGGACCGGCCTCGCGACAGGCGAGGAGAACACGCCGAACAGCCAATATATGTCAATTGGATAAGACCGATATAGCCGTCCCGTACGTCACAATTTCGCCAGCCAAATTGCCTCCGCCGGCCCGCATCCCTGTTGCGCGAGCGTCTCTGGCGCTAGAGTGGGGCAACCTGCATCAGTCCGGAAACAGCGCATGACGACCCGCTTTTATTTCCACCCGGTTTGCATCGAACACGAACCGGCCCCGGGGCACCCGGAATCGCCGGCGCGGTTGCGCACGATCGACGATGTCCTGTCGGGCGCCGGATTCGAAGCGCTGGAACGCCACACCCCGCCGGAAGCGACGCGTGAACATCTGATGTTGATGCACCCTGAGGCGCATGTGTCGCGGGTGTTCGACCTGGTGCCGGAGGAAGGCTACAGCCGGGTCGATGCCGATACGATTATGTCGCCGAAATCGGGAGAGGCTGCACTGCGCGCGGCTGGCGCGATGGTCGATGCGGTTGATGCGGTGATGACCGGCGCGGCCGACAATGCTTTCTGCGCGATGCGCCCGCCGGGCCACCATGCCGAGCCGACCCAGTCCATGGGGTTTTGCCTGTTCAATAGCGTTGCGATCGGCGCCGAGCATGCCCGAAGGGCGCATGGTGCAGAACGTGTCGCAGTGATGGATTTCGATGTCCATCATGGCAACGGTACGCAGGCCATGTTCTGGAACGAGCCTGATCTGTTCTATGCGTCCACGCACCAATGGCCACTCTATCCGGGTACGGGCGACAAGGCCGAAACCGGTGCGCACGGCAACATCACGAACGCGCCGCTCTGGCCGGGGGCGGGCTCGGACGACTTTCGCACCGCGATGCGCGACGTGGTGCTGCCTGCATTGAGGAATTTCGGCCCGGACCTGATCCTGATCTCGGCCGGATTCGATGCCCATCGCCGCGATCCGTTGGCGCAGCTGTCGCTCGAGACCGAGGATTTTGCCTGGGCGACAGAGGAATTGCGCCGCTTGGCCGAGGCCGTTTGCGGCGGCCGGGTCGTGTCGACTCTCGAAGGGGGCTACGATCTGACGGCCTTGGGCGAATCCGCCGCCGCGCATGTGAGCGTTCTGATGGATTGAACCGATTTGACGGCGCGTACCGCTGCCGGTAGAGGAATGAATATGGCGAAGGATGAAACACAGGCCGAAATTCCGGCCGACATCGCAAAGATGTCTTTCGAGGATGCGTTGGCGCAGCTCGAGGAGATCGTGCGAAATCTCGAAGGTGGCGACAGCGCCCTCGATGACGCGATCGCATCTTATGAACGCGGCGCCGCGCTGAAGCGTCACTGTGAATCGAAACTCCGGCAGGCACAGGCGCGGGTCGAGAAAATATCACTCGGTGCCGACGGCACGCCGGACACCGAACCGTTCGCCTCGGATTGATCGTGTCCGGTAGCTATGCCGACGCGCTGGCTGCGGTCGCGACGGATGTCGACGCGACGATAGCCGGTCTCCTCGAACATTCTTCGGGACAAACCGAAGAGGTCGCGAACCTCTGGGATGCGATGCGCTATGCGTCGCTGGCCGGCGGCAAACGGCTGCGCCCGTTCCTGGTCCTGTCGGCGGCAGAAATTTGCGGCGGCGATCGCCAGGTCGCGCTGCGCGTGGCCTCGGCGGTCGAGATGATGCACACCTATTCGCTGGTTCATGACGATCTGCCCGCGATGGACGACGATGATCTCCGCCGGGGGCAGCCGACCCTGCATAAGAAATTCGACGAGGCGACGGCGATTCTTGCCGGCGATGCATTGCTGACTCTTGCGTTCGAGGTGCTGGCCGATCCCCGGACCCATGCCGATCCGGGGATACGTGCCGAGCTGGTGCTCGGTCTGGCCCGGGCCGGTGGACCCGATGGCATGGCCGGGGGGCAAATGCTCGACCTCCAGGCAGAACGTCAGCCGGTCGAGGATGACGCCGGGATCATGCGGTTCGAATCGATGAAGACCGGCGCCCTTTTCGCCTGGTCGTGTGAGGCGGGTGCGGTGGCGGCCGGGGCGGATGGCGTGGCGCGCCGGCACCTGCGTGAGTTTGGCGCCGATTTCGGGCTCGCCTTCCAGATTACTGACGATATTCTCGATGAGATCGGCGATGCCGCCGAGACCGGGAAGGCGGTCGGCAAGGACACCGCGCGCGGCAAGGCAACCTTCGTCTCGCGCCACGGCCTCGGCGGGGCGCGCGCCATCGCGGAACGTCATATCCAAAAGGCGGTCGAGAACCTTGATTTCTTTGGGGAAAAGGCAGATTTATTGCGGGCAGCCGCCGAACGCTTGATCGATCGACGCGTATGATTGTATTCAGGGCCGCGATTGGATCCGTCCTTTGAGTGAAGACAGCAACACCCCGCTCCTCGATACCGTCCGGATTCCGGCGGATATGGCGGATTTTACGTCCGAGCAGCTCAAGCAGCTGGCCGATGAGCTTCGCCAGGAAACGATCGACGCCGTGTCGATCACCGGCGGCCATCTGGGGGCCGGGCTGGGCGTCGTCGAGCTGACGGTCGCACTTCATCATGTCTTTGAGGCGCCCCGCGACCGGTTGATCTGGGATGTCAGCCATCAATGCTATCCCCACAAGATTCTCACTGACCGGCGTGACCGCATTCGGACCCTGCGCCAGGGCGGAGGCCTGTCGGGCTTCACCCGCCGCGTCGAAAGCGAATACGACCCGTTCGGTGCCGCGCACAGTTCGACCTCGATTTCGGCCGGGCTGGGCATGGCCGTGGCACGGGATCTGGCCGAGGACGACAACAATGTCGTCTGCGTCATCGGCGACGGTTCGATGAGTGCGGGCATGGCCTATGAGGCCATGAACAACGCCGGCTCGATGGATTCACGCCTCGTCGTTGTGCTGAACGACAACGACATGTCGATCGCACCGGCGGTCGGCGCCATGAGCGCCTATCTGTCGCGTCTGATTTCGTCCAAGAGCTACCGGTCGTTGCGTCGTGTCGCCAAGGACATGGCCCATCGTTTCCCGAAGAGCTTCGAGGAAGCGGCGCGCCGGGCCGAGGAATATGCCCGCGGGTTTGTGACCGGCGGGACGCTGTTCGAGGAGATGGGTTTCTACTACATCGGCCCGATCGACGGTCACAACATCGACCATCTGCTGCCGGTGCTGAAGAATGTGCGCGACAGCAAACAGGATGCGCCGGTTCTGGTCCATGTCGTGACCCAGAAGGGCCGCGGCTTCGAATCCGACAAGGGCGGTGATGAGAAGTATCACGCCGTGTCGAAGTTCGACGTTGTCACCGGCGCCCAGGTCAAGGCGAAGTCGAACGCGCCGAGCTACACCAAGGTGTTTGCGGAAAGTCTGGTCAAGGAAGCGGAGGCCGACGAGAAGATCGTCGCCGTGACGGCGGCGATGCCGTCGGGCACCGGTCTGGATATCTTCGGCAAGGCGTTCCCCGACCGCTGCTTCGATGTCGGCATCGCCGAGCAACATGGCGTGACATTCGCCGCCGGCCTCGCGTCGGAAGGCTTCAAGCCCTATGTCGCGATCTATTCGACATTCCTCCAGCGGGGCTACGATCAGGTCGTCCATGATGTCGCGATCCAGCAACTGCCCGTACGGTTCGCGATCGATCGCGCCGGTCTGGTCGGCGCCGATGGTGCCACCCATCACGGATCCTTCGATGTCGCCTATCTCGGCTGCCTCCCGGGATTTGTCCTGATGGCCGCGGCCGATGAGGCGGAATTGGTCAACATGGTCGCGACCGCGGCTGCGATCGATGATCGCCCGTCCGCGTTCCGCTACCCGCGCGGTGAAGGCGTGGGTGTCGATATGCCCGAGCGGGGCCAAGCGCTCGAGATCGGCAAGGGCCGGATCATGCGTGAAGGCACGAGCGTTGCCTTGCTGTCCTATGGCGGGCGTTTACAGGAATGCCTGCGCGCGGCCGAAGACCTGGCCACCCATGGGCTGAGCGCGACGGTCGCCGATGCGCGTTTCGCCAAGCCGCTGGATACGGATCTGGTGCGTCGCCTGGCGCGCGAGCATGAGGTGCTGGTCACCATCGAAGAGGGTTCAATCGGCGGCTTCGCGACCCAGGTCATGACCGACCTGGCCAACGCAGGCTTGCTCGACGGCGGCCTCAAGTTCCGCCCGATGACATTGCCGGACATTTTCATCGACCATGAGAAACCCGAAGTTCAGTACGAACAGGCGGGCCTCACCGCGTCGGGGATCGTCTCGAAGGTCCTGTGTGCACTGGGCCGTGAAGAAGAGGCCGCCGGCGTCCGCGCCTAGACGTCGCATCGCGACGCTGTCCTCTGGACCTGCGGGCTTGCCGTGGGTATCAATCCCGCCAACAACAGATCGAACACGCGCCGGGCATAGGCGCAGCTGCTTGGGAGAGCGCTATGAGTGAACCCTTCGTCGTCAATGAAATGCAGGAAGCGATCCTGGACACCGTCCGGCGCTTCGTGACCGATGAAATCCTTCCGGTTGCGGGGGAACTCGACGCCAACGCCGATCCGGAGGACAGCTTCTCTTGGGACATCGTGGAAAAGTCGGACGCCGCAGGCATCCGCACCATGACCCTGCCCGAGGAATGGGGTGGGATTGGCGCCGACTATCTCACCACGGGCATGGTCGTTGAGGAGCTGGCCAAGGGTGACATCGGCATCTCGGTTGTCATGGCCCAGACTCTGAAGATCGCGCAGATCATGATGGAGGCCCTGTCCGAGGATCAGCAGGCGCGCTTCATTCCGCGCTTCCGCGACGATCCGCGCGGGCTGCTGGCGATCGGCATCACCGAGCCCGAGAACGGCTCGAACTATTTCGTCCATGGCGACTGGGCGTTCAACACCCGCGCCGAGAAGGTCGATGGCGGCTGGAAGATCAACGGCATGAAGCATTTCGTGTCGAACTCGAACCG